>VOFH01002169.1_pt1 | contig 33235 bp, 52 predicted proteins | sample 5384091 | NCBI WGS metagenome assembly VOFH01 (sample SAMN12384727, study PRJNA508395) | human gut metagenome | isolation source: healthy gut G | host: Homo sapiens
GAGCCGCTTAATTTTGGCAATGGAGGTAACACGGTGTTTATGCCAGGAGTAAAGTTGAACAACTTTTCAGCACGTTTTGAATCGGTATATACTCGAAGGAATCAGGTGAAGTATCTTTTATAATCTCTGCTGATGACGGTTCCCGTTTGTTCATTGACGGAAAAGAAGTGTACTCAGACTGGCATGACGGACCTGCGAAAGAGCAAATGTATCGCTTGAATGCTGTGAAAGGGAAGAATTACAAAGTTGTATTGGAATATTTTCAAGCTGGTGGAGAAGCCTCATTGAAGTTTGATATAGGTATTAAGAAAGAAATTAATTATAAAGAGGTAGCGGATAAAGCAGCTGAAGCTGATGCTATCATTTTGTAGGCGGACTTTCTCCCACATTGGAAGCTGAAGAAATGCCTGTGGATCTACCCGGTTTTAGAAAAGGTGACCGTACTAACATTGATTTACCGCATACAAACGGAAATGCTGAAAGCCTTAAAAAAGACAGGTAAACCGGTTATTTTTCGTATTATGCTCGGCAGTACACTGGCGTTACCTTTGGGAGGCTGAGAATCTGGACGCAATCCTGGAAGCATGGTATCCCGGTCAGCAAGGGGAACAGCTGTGGCCGATGTCCTGTTTGGCGACTATAATCCTGCCGGACGTTTACCGCTTACCTTCTATGCTTCGAGCGATGATCTCCCCGATTTTGAGGACTATGACATGAGTAATCGTACCTATCGTTATTTCAAAGGTAAAGCCCTGTTTCCTTTCGGACATGGTTTGAGCTATACTATTTTTGATTATGGTAAGGCCAAAGTGGACAAACAAAACGTTCGTGCAGGTGAAGGAATGACTTTGACAATACCTTTGAAGAATACCGGTAAGCTGGATGGCGATGAAGTGATACAAGTTTATTTACGCAATCCTGCTGATAAGGAAGGACCGATTAAGACTTTAAGAGCATTCCGTAGAGTTTCCCTTCCAGCCGGTCAGACGGAAAATATTCGGATCGAATTACCCGCTTCGACATTTGAGTGTTTTAATCCGTCTACCAACCGGATGGAAATTCTTCCCGGAAAGTATGAGTTGCTCTATGGTGGAACTTCAGATGAGAAAGCCTTGCAGAAACTTACGATTACAGTAAAGAAATAAAAATCAGTACCTACTAATATCTAACACGAATATTTATGAAAAAGTATTTTCCTTTATTTTGGGTCTTCTACCTGCTTTGCGCTTTTTTCGGCTCATGCGGGAGAAGGAAGATATACTATTCCGTTGACGGGAGGTGGCTGGTCGCTGTGGCTCGATAAAGAAGCGAGCTGGCAGAATGACCGCCTTTACCTTCCTCATGAGATAACAGATTTGTCATTGTTGCCGGTAAATGTCCCCACAGGTGGTTGGCAAACCCTGAGTCATAATCCCGATGCAGTTCCTGTCGAGGTACCGGGTACGGTGGAAGAATATCTCACTGTTACTGATAATCCTCGTCCGGAGAACTTTCGGGGAGTGAGCTGGTGGTATCGTAAAATTACGATTCCGGCAGATCAGCAAAAGAAACGCTTTATAATTTACTTTTGAATCTGTCCGGATGCGCGCAGAAGTTTATCTTGACGGTAAGCTTGTGGCCTATGACCTGATTGGTGAAACACCTTTCCATGTGGATATTACCGATGAAGCAAAACCCGGAAAAGAGCAGTTGTTGGCGATACGTGTCACCAATCCGGAGGCAATTTCCACTGGCAGGATTTCGACATAATGAAATGGGGAGAATACAATATTCCTCCTTCGAGAAGCTTCACCGGAATTATCGGCAGAGTCAAGCTGGAGAGTGTGAACCGGTTTTTATTTCTGATATCTATATGCAAAAATACGCCTGAGCTGACTAAGGTGAATGCCATTCTGTCTTTCACTAATGAAACATCTTCCAGCGTGAAGCAGGATGTGGAGCTGATAGTGAATGAAAAAGTCAATCCTGATAAAGTCGTATTCCGGCAAACCTTGAAGGCTATTTCGTTCCCCGCGGAAATCATGAAGTGACAATTCCTGTCAATGTTCCCGATGCCAAATTATGGGATCTCTCTACTCCGGAACTGTATACTTGCAATGTGTTGATAAAGAAGGGCAAGAAGACGCTCGACCAGGATAAGAAAGATTTCGGTTTCCGCTGGTTTACTGTAGACGGTGTCGGTAAGGATGCTGTTTTGCGTCTGAATGGGCGGCGCATTATGCTGAGAAGTGCGATCAGTTGGGGTTACTTTCCGGTGACGGGATTGATAGCAACAACCGAAATGGCTGAGAAACAAGTACGTACTGCTAAGAGTCTGGGCTTGAATATGCTGAATTTTCATCGTTGCATAGGCAGTCCGGTTGTTCTTGAAAAGGCGGACGAACTGGGATTGTTATATTATGAAGAGCCGGGGTCTTTCCACTCAGCCAATCATGATCCGTTTATTCGTACCATAGTGAATGAGAAACTGAAACGAATGGTATATCGGGACCGTAGTCATCCGAGTTTGGTTATCTTTAATCTGATCAATGAATTTGGCGGGCCGTTGTCGCAAGATAAAGCGCTTGTTGCCAAGCGCATGAATGATATGCGTGAGGCACATGCCATTGATCCCAGTAGAATCATGTCATTCACATCCGGCTGGGCAGGTAGTGAAGATAAAGAAAGAAGACTCTAAGGCGCACATGTTACCGTTTGATACTACTCTGTATCGGAAAGGATGGTATGATAATCACCGTGCCGGAGGTCCTGAAACCTGGGTTGAGAATTATTATAAAGGTCCTAAAGACAATATTATGTACACCAGCAACCGTACGGAAGTTTATCTGCGCGGTGAAGAGGGTGCCATATCTACTCCTCCTCGCATCCAGATGATATACGATCAAATAAAGAGTACGGGTAAAGACAGGTTGGGACGGTCTGTTCTGGCAGAGCCAATATAAGGCTTTCGCTGATTATTTTCAAAAGAAAGGACTTGCTCCTCACTTTGGTAGCCTCGATGCTCTGACACGTGCAATGGGTAATGTCTCTTTTGAACATCAGGGAAGACGTATCGAAGGTATGCGAATGCAGAACCTGGGCGATGCCTATATGGTGAACGGTTGGGAAGCGATGCCCTGACAATCATTCCGGTATTGTGGATATCTATCGTAATCCTAAGGGAGATTCTTCTGTTTTGGCGTACTATAACCAGTCGCTGTATGTAGCCGTTGCTTCACGCAATCAGGTTGTTAAGCTTCCAGGCATAGCGACGGTAGACTTTACATAGTGAATGAGGAAAACTTGAAAGGCGCTCATACGCTTGACATCAAACTGATTGCTCCCGATGGAAAAGTGGTTTATACCAGAAATGAAGAAGTAAACATTAAGGGTGGCGAGAACTTTGGCCAGCTTTTACTGGAGAATGTAGAGATTCCTATCAATGGAATGGCAGGTACTTATCGCGTAGAAGCCGGCCTGAAAGCAGGCGGTCAGGAGATCTTTGCTTTGGGAAATGACGAGGTGGTTGCTGTAAGCTGGCAGGCAAGTGATTTGGCCGGAAAGGGTGCTTATTATGGAAGCAATAATGATAAAGTAGCCGCTTTTTTACAAACAAGCCACCGGTAAGGAACTTCCGGCGTTTACTTCGAAATGGGAAAAGCTGGACTGGCTCGTTGTTAATCGTTCATCACTGGATGAACCGGTTGTGATCCCTTCGGATTATTTCAAGGATAAAGATGGAAAGTCCAGTTTGAAGGCTACTTGGTATAGTGAGGCAGAGATGAACATTGTAGCAGCTGTAAAGAGTGCTACAGAAATTAACCGGACTTTCGTAGACGGTGCGCAACCTGATGAGTCGGTTCCTGCCAATCAGCCTTTCTCTGTTGTGTGGGAGGGAGAGATCTATCCGCCTGAGTCGGGGCAGTATCTGCTTGGTGTTGAAACGGATCGTGGAGTACGTATGTATGTGGACGGTCGGCAGTTGATTGATGAATATTATAATGAATCTCCCATGAAGCAGGATAGACCTGTGGTGATGGAAGCGGGTAAACCGGTAAAAGTTAGGCTGGTGTATCGGCAAACCCGTCAGTCCGGTCAGATACAGTTGAAGTGGTCTCAACCCAGTGCTGCCACCATAGCTCCGCAGAAGTTGTTTGAGCGGGTAAAGAATGAGGGTACCACATTGATTCTGCTTGGCTCCACTGAAACCTGGATGAAGTCTGTTGCTGAATATACGAATACGGTATACAACGGTTATTATAATGTTGGGAAAGACTGGATTGGAGGAATTCATTTTGTGAAGAAGCATCCTTTATTTGAAGGCCTTCCGGTGGACGATGCTTTGAATTGGCCCTATCAGGTCGTAGTAAAGAATGGGGATCGTAGATTCGGCTTCCGTATGCAAGGAGAGGAGTTAGTGGTGGGCTCTTATCGAGTACTCCGTTTGAATTGGGTACAGCAGTGGGGAGTTATTCCTTGCGGAAAAGGGAAGATTATTTTCTCTTCTCTGGATATTGCTGATAATTTGAGTGATCCGTCAGGTCCGGCAGAAGTGGCTCGAAAGATTTTGTGTAACTATATTAAATACTCTTTGCGTTAGGAATGTAAGTTCACCACAGATAATACAAATCACCACAGATTACACAGATTAACACAGATTGATGAATTATTTCATTGATTATTAGATCCATGAATCTGTGTCAATCTGTGTAATCTGTGGTGAGTCTTAATCCCTTTTTAGAACAATCAATAATTATGAATCGAAATAACGAAACTACAGAAACGTTTTCTAAGTTGTGGGTAACAGCTATGATAACCCTAACGATGATGCTTCCTGTGAATGTCGCCTGTTCGCAAACAAAGCAGCAGGTACCACAGCAAAGTGTCAAAACTATTTATCCCACAAAAGACTGGGCCATATCCGACTTTGTTGTGACTGCCCCTGAATTTGGAGCTAAAGCTGAACCGGGATTTGATAATAGAGCTGCTTTTTCAAGCAGCTATTGACGCTGCATATCAAAGTGGTGGCGGTAGTATATATACCAGCCGGAAATTATGAGTTCCGTAGTACGCAGGTCGGTACTAAAAACGTCAGAGTTCGTCAAGGCCATTCGGAAACAAAGAAAGATTTTCATTTTGAGTATGTTTTGCGTCTCCACCCTGGTGTGCAGCTTCGTGGTGATTGGGCTGATCCGGCATCCCATAATGGGAAAGTCCTTGGAACAATTCTCGAAGTACGTGTCGGTAAAGACTCACCGAATTACGATGGAAGTGTTGAAAGCTGGTGGAACGACGGCCAGGCAGATAATGCGCTTCGTACCACCTATACCAGTATAGCTGATAGATTCATAGAGATGAACGCGGGCACTGGAGTTACTAATCTCTCTATCTGGTATCCTGAACAGGATATCCATCATGTAAAACCATATCCGTGGACGCTGTTCCAAACCCAGGGAGATTGTGCTACGATAGAACGTGTCACTCTTGTAAACTCTTACAATGGTTTTAATTCTGCTCCGAGTGAGTTACATTATGTTCTGAACAGTTATATGACGGCTCTTAATAAAGGTATCGAAGTGCATGTATGTACCGATATCGGACGCATTGAGAATGTCAGGATAAGTCCTGAATACTGGGCAAATTCCGGTCTTCCGGGAGCACCTTCTCTTGAGGATGTAACAGCTATACAGGGCAAATGGCACGGGATATCAAATGCACCGCTCAGACTGGGGAGTATGTTTCTTATTTGTATATATCAGGTTATAAAACAGGTGTGTGGATAGGGCGTGAACCCGGTTTTGCCGATGCTCCCAAACGCTCAGTTGTATGAGGTGCATGTAGGCGGCTGCGGTAACGGGTTGTACGTTGAAGATGTCAATCCGTATGGCATACTTATATCCAACTCATCCTTCGGAGCGGGTCAAGATGGTAATGCAGTGTATTTCTATAAGGATTTCAGCACTTCTGTACAATTCAACGGTGTGGATTTCAAAGGTTCTGTCGTAGGCGATGGCGACGGAGGGGTCGTATCGTTTGAAAGTTGTACATTCAGTGAATATAATGATTATGCTCTTAGGATGAACAGGGGTAATGTATTGTTGTCCCAGTGCGAATTTAAAAAGAATGCCGGGCATGTCTATCTCGGAGCGAATATGCATACCTTGAAATCGGTTAATTCGGGCTATAAATCTAAACTGAAGGTGGATAATCACAGTACTTCCGCTAAAGTGGAAGTTATCACAGGAAGAAATACTTCTTTGAGCCCATTCCTAAAAATGTGAAAACAAATATAGACGTGCATCCAAGACCAGTATCGGATAGAGTATTGAAAGCGGATTTAGCGAGGGCGACTGGCTTTAATAATGATCGTCCCGTAAAAGACGTATCGGCTGATTTGCAGTCTGCGCTGGATGCTGTGAAAGCCGCTGGCGGAGGTACGCTCTACCTGCCGGCCGGAAGATATTTAGTGAATAACCTATAAAAGTGCCTTCGGGGTTGAACTGCGGGATCATGGGATGTACAACATCACACACAAAGTGGTGGAACTGCCATATTTACCAATTGATGATGGCGGAAACGCAGGAGAAAGCGGGCCTTCGCTCATACAGCTTGAAGCCCATGCAGGTATCAGAGGTATTACGCTGGCACAGCTTAATATCGCTTCCGATGGTTTTGTGTTGAAAACCCGAGAAAGACCCCGTTCCTGATACAGGGACAAGGTCCGAAGGTGTATATTATAAACGTAACCATAGCTGTAGGTGACAAAGGGATAGACTTGGCTTCATACGACACGAGTGGGCATTATGTCGATTATCTGGGTGGTGTACCTTTAAGGGCAGGTATCTGGGTTGGCGGTGGCGCCGGAAGGCGGATTCATCCGCAATATGCAGTTGAATCCTCATTACGGATCAAGGCTTCCGGAAGGGGGACAAGGATATCCGGAAGTATTTATGATGCGCTTCGTACAGTCCAATTGCAGTGCGCTTAAATTTGCAGATGTCAAGAATCAGACTATTTTCAATAATTTCGTTTATGGCTCGGTATATGGAATCCATTTTCTGAAAGATGCAATAACAGGCAAGTATCCGGGGGAAATGACCGTTATAGGTCATGGTTCTGACGGGTGTACTTATTCTCTGTTTGTAGAAGATGCGGATAAGAATACTAAGATAGTTGCCATAAACTCAGAATTGGTCAATACTAAAATTCCAAATGAGCCGGTCAGGTCTTATGTTCTCATGGGAGATAAGGTCAATACCGATAAAAGTTCATCCTGATGCTAAATTGATTTTGTACAATAGTGCATTTTGGGGCAGCCCTGTCATCGGGGCGATAATAAATAATGGTATTGTATCTTTCCAACAAGCTAATTTTCACGTTCCGGTACGCAGGGTGTAGATGTTAGAGGTGGTAAAGCGCATGTCTATACTTCTTATTTCGCTCAAAAAAATGGCGGAGACAACTGTCAAAGATGAAGGGTACGCCAGACTGGGAGCGCAGGGTAAATCGATAGAGTTTACTAACAACTACTATATTTCCGGTTTCCGGTTTAATAAGTCGGGAGAGGGATTGATTTATGGATCTGATAAGAAGTAGATGTTGGATGGATAGATTCTGTGAATGTGGACAAATTACACCCTTTTATGATGGTGTAGCCTTTGACCACAAAAAGGGTGTAGCCATCCGGGTAAAGTGTAGTATCGCAAGATGTTTATTATAAGTAAGTTATATCAGAGCTGTACATGTTTACTAAATTCTCTCGGTCAGAGGCTTAATTTATCTTTTACCAGTTATCTGTTCGGAAAGGAATCAGTGGCAGACCATGAATATTGAAAACATTGGCTTCTGCATGTTTTTATAGGCATACCGAACTGCTACCGGATGAGGTACTTTATCACTGGATACTGTCAGACGGGTAGTGCTGGTTTCTATTTCAGCAAATGCCGGATAGAATACTTTGTCTTCCTGCTATCTCAAACCCCCTTGAGAGAAGTCCCATCGGGCACAATCCCCGTTGGGCATTTTTCAACATTGATGTATATTTTGTTATCGGATATCTCCATGGATTTATAAATAGGTGATGCATATCCGAATCCTTTCTTACCGTAAGTCTTTTTGCAAGTGCCCAGAGCGCCAGACGGTTTTCCGACAGTCTCTTTATCCATGGGATGTATAAAGACGGATGGCCTATGTCTAAAGTTGAAACCATACCGCTATTCGGAATATCTTTCATGTTTTGCAGTTGTACTTCGCGCATCCGTGCAGCTGAAGTTCCATCTGCTCCTTCATAATTGAACGGGGCTCTTTCCACAAAATAGAAGGGAAGCTCACCTCGGTTCCATTTGTTTCGCAAGTCTTTACAAAGGCCGGCATCAGACTCTGATACAGATCGGCATTGTCTCGGTTATTCCCCTTGGTACCAGAGAAGCCTTGATAGCAAAGTTTGTGAAAGGGGCTACTTGGCATTATACAGTACACAGGGGAGTAGCGGTTATATTCTTTATCTGCTCATCATTGTCAAGGATCGACAGATTGATACTTTTGAAAGGAGAAATCGCTTCCCGGCTCATCCATGCTTCTACTTTAGAACCTCCCAGGGTAGAAACGATAATACCAACCGGTACTTCCAGAACTTCCTGTATATATCGGGCGAAATAATAAGCGGCGGCACTAGTGTTTGCTACATTCACCGGAGTGTTTTTCCAACCATTCACCCTGACAGTCTTTTGTGGGGTCTTGCTGAATTGGCGCACCCATTTACCTTCTTGAGAGTCGGTATTGTATATGCGGATGGGGTAGATGGTTTTGCTTTGGCAATTAGATCATTGGTTCCTTTGGTAGGTTGACGGTCGAATCCTCCCATCGGCATTTCCATATTCGACTGTCGGAACAGAACCAGACTTCACCTATCAATACGTTTTTTAAAGTGAGCGGTTCACCGTCATTGAAAGTTATCTCGTAAGGTCCACCTGCCTGTGGAGTGGGGATCTGTAGTTCCCATTGGCCTTTATTGTCAGCGATAGCCTTGTATGTTTTGTTGTTCCACGAGGTCTTTACTGTCAGGGTTGCTTTGGCTTGCGCTTGCCCCCAGAGTTTGACGTCTGTCTGTTGTTGCAACACCATATTATCTGCAAGTACGGAGGGAAGTTTTTACTTTAGCTTCTGCGTTGACAGAAAGAAAGAGGAAAGCTAACAGAAATGAGAAGTGTATCAGTGAGCATCCATTCATACGGTTTGAAAAACTTTTTTCATAATATTCTTTATTAGTAGTTGAACTATGAGTTATAAACTATGTACAAAGGTAAGTCGGGTTGTTATCTTGTGATTAATTTCGTATTAACTACATTTCGAAATCTGTTTTAATAATCTTTAAAAAGACACTTTTAAGATGATTTTAATATAGGAAAGGCAAACAATCCTCATATTAATTGAAAATTAAGTGTAAGCTAATTGAAATATAACTGAAGCATTAATCTGTCGGGCTTACATTTGCAATGTGAAATAATAGACAATGGCAGAGGTATAGGTGGAAAAGTTTTTTAATAATAGATATAAATAATAATATTTTATGAGAGTTAAGTTATTCATAGCATTGGGTATGCTTGGTATGAGTTTGTTCACTTATGCCGGTTCCAGACACGCCGCGGAGACTTCTTATCCGAGTTATAAAGATTGGTAATGGCGGGATATCAAGGTTGGTTTCGTGGACCGCAGGATGGTACAAATCAAGGTTATGGCCATTATGGAACCGGAAAGCAATTTGACGAGAAACATTGTACCATTGATGCATGGCCCGATGTGAGCGAGTATGAAAACGTATGAGACTTCTTTCCGCCATGCCGACGGAAGAAAAGCACGTGTATTCAGCTCTGCGGACAAGTCTACTGTTGATTTTGCATTTCAAGTGGATGAAAGATTACGGAGTGGATGGCGTGTTTGTACAGCGTTTTGTGGACTATACCCGTGGAGATCAGAAGAATTCAGTGCCTAACCGTATCCTGGGAAAATGCTTTGGAAGCAGCTTCCAAGTATGATCGTGCCATCGCTGTGATGTATGATCTGTCCGGGTTTGAGAAGATCCGGTGAAGACTGCTCCATGATAATAGAAGACTGGAAGAGGCTGGTGGACAATCAGAAGGTGACTAATCAGTCCGGTACGAAAACTTATTTGCACCATAACGGAAAGCCGGTAGTGGCTATCTGGGGTGTTGGTTTCCCCGACCGTCCTTACAATATCAGGAATATCGGCATGGAGCGTTTGATTGACTTCCTGCAAAATGATCCGGTATATGGCGGTTGCACGGTAATGTTGGGTGTTCCTACCTTGTGGCGCCTCTGGAATCCGATTGTATGAATGATCCTTATCTGCATACATTGATCCGAAAGGCGGATATCGTTCTGCCGTGGACTATCCAGCGCTTCTCTCCGTTATTGCACAATGATATGGATCGTTTTCGTGACCTGGTTATTGGAGATATCCGCTGGTGCGAAGAGAATGGAGTAGATTATGTTCCCGCCGTAACTCCTGGGTTCAGTTGGCATAATCTCAGCAAACTGGAGTTTCCGGATGACGTAAAGCCTGTAGGCAGTATTCCCCGTCAGGGGAGGACGCTTCTATTGGCAGCAACTTTCTACAGCGATGATGGCAGGGGCGGAAATGATTTATGTAGCCATGTTTGATGAGGTGGATGAAGGTACCGCTATCTTTAAATGTACGGGCGATCATCCGGTTAGTGACATTGCCAAGTTTATCGATATGGACGGCCAACCTTCCGATCATTACCTGTGGTTGACTGGTGAGGCGGCCCGTATGCTCAGGAAAGAAATTCCATTGACATTTAAGATGCCCGTAAAGAAATTAAACAATGAAACGATATCAGTTAATAATGGCTCTGTTTGCATCCTTTTTGCTTTTGGCGGAAGGGGTGCAGGCACGTATTACAATGCCGTCTTTCTTCTCTGACGGAATGGTGTTGCAGCAAAAAGTGCGGTTGCCATTTGGGGAAGCAGTGACAGGAAACAGCAGAAAGTAACTGTAAAGACTTCATGGAATGCTAAGAAATATACGGCAGTTACCGATGAATCGGGTAACTGGAGTAAAGGTAGAGACACCCGTGTATGGTGGTCCCTACAGCATGGAGGTGAGCGATGGTGAGTCGGTACATATCAATAATGTATTGATCGGTGAGGTTTGGCTTTGTTCCGGCCAGTCAATATGGATATGCGGGTAAGCGGACGTTATGGTGATCCGGTGATTGGTTCGTTGGATGCCATTGTCACTTCCGGAAATCCCGAAGTTCGTATGTTTATGGTAGGAAGCAAGATGACGTCCGAACCACTGACTGACTGTGAAGGTATTTGGCAGGAAGCTTCTTCTGAAACAGTCCCCGAGTTCTCGGCTGCCGGATATTTTTTGCACGCAAACTGAACCAGGTGCTCAAGGTGCCCGTAGGTATCATCCATGCGAGTTATGGAGGTTCGCGGGTGGAAGCCTGGATGAGTAAAGAAGGGATAGAACCTTACAAAGACTTGTCGGATGTACACAATGCTTCTATTCTTTATAATGGCATGTTGAGTCCCTGTAGTCGGTTATGGCATACGAGGCTGTTTGTGGTATCAGGAGAAGCCAATGTAGATGTCCCCGACCTGTATACGCAACTGTTTCCTTCGTTGGTGAATGACTGGCGGAAACAATGGGGAATAGGGGAATTTCCTTTCTATTATGCTCAGATTGCTCCATTCAACTATAATAAGGGTGAGGGGAAAGGACAAAACTCGGCCTATTTGCGTGAGGCTCAGGCAAAATGTCTGGGTATTGTACCTTCTTCCGGAATGATAATTCTGACTGATATCGGTGATGCGCGTACCATACATCCTATGGAGAAGGAAACCGTAGGTAATCGTTTTGCATACATGGCCTTAGGACTAACTTATGGTAAGAAAGGTTTCCCCGTAACCGGTCCGTTGTATAAGTCTATGCAGATAGAGGGAAATAAGATCGCAGTATCATTTGATGAAGTAGGTAAAGGTTTGACTACATATCGCCAACCACTGACAGGTTTCGAAATAGCCGGTGAGGATAGGGTGTTCCATCCTGCCAATGCGCATTTGGGTAAAGATGCTCAAACGGTAGTCGTTTCCAGCCCGGAGGTGCCACATCCGGTGGCAGTGCGATATGCTTTTAAGGATTATGTGAAAGGCTGTCTTTATAATATGTTCGGTCTTCCGGTATCTTCATTCAGGACAGATGATTGGTAACAAAAACATAAACATATAATTTTATGAAGAATAAACTCTGCATGCTGTTGTTGGTCTCAGGAATCGGATTGTTTTCCTGTGCAGAACAGGATCTCCCCAAGGAGTATACCGATAGCGTGAATGTATTTATAGGGACTGGTGGACATGGCCACACTTTCCCCGGTGCTACTTTACCTCATGGAATGGTACAGTTAAGTCCGGATACCCGTCTCTTTGGCTGGGATGCCTGTTCGGGCTATTATTATGACGACACTTCCATCATGGGCTTCAGCCATACCCATCTTAGTGGAACGGGTATTGAGATTATGGCGATATACTCTTTATGCCCGTAGTCGGCGAGAAACCTCTGATTGCCGGGACGGCAGAAAATCCGGACGAAGGTTATCGTTCCCGTTTCTCGCATGAACAAGAGAGTGCCCGGCCGGGCTATTATCAAGTACTGTTGCAGGATGATTCTATCAATGTGGAACTGACCGCTACTTTGCGTGCAGGCCTGCATCGGTATACTTACCCTAAGCCGTGATGCCCGTCTGATTGTGGATATGGAACCTACCATTCATGGTCATCAGCATCCTGTTACTCAGATTCGTGTGGTGAATGATTCTACCATAGCAGGAATGAAATATACTGTTGGTTGGGCTAAGCGTCACTATGTATATTTCTATGCAGTGTTTTCCAGTCCGTTTGATTATAAATTGTATTCGGGAACTGAGTATCAACCGGATAGTACATCTGTAACAGTCAATACCGCTAAGGCAGTGATGAGTTTTAGAAATCTCCCTGCTGACGGACGTGTATTGGCAAAGGTAGGTATTTCAAGTGTGGACGAAGAGGGCGCCCGATTGAATGTAGAGGCTGAAATCCCCAATTGGGACTTTGAAGGTGTCATGAAACAGGCGAATACTACCTGGAATGAAGCCCTTGGAAAGATTGATATCGAAACTTCGGACAATGATAGCCGTACTGTATTTTATACTTCACTGTATCATGCATTTATCCAGCCGAGCCTGGCATCCGCTGTAGACGGACGTTACCGTACAATGGGACATGAGATTAAACAGGATGCTTCTTATACAAATTATACAGTGTTCTCTCTGGGATACTTTCCGTGCAGCTCATCCTCTCTATACTATTGTTACACCAGAGCAGAATCAGGCTTTCATTCGTTCACTGCTTCGTAAGTATGATGAGGGTGGTATCTTGCCTAAATGGGAACTGGCTTCTAATGAAACCGGTACTATGATCGGTTACCACGCCGTTTCTGTCATAGCCGATGCTATGATGAAGAAACAATGCGATTTTGATGTAAAGAAGGCACTGGAAGCATGCATACGTTCATCGGTATATGATACTACGGGTGTTACGCCGATGATGGATCGCCAGATTCTGAATGGGAAACTGATGCCTGTATCCATTAAATATAAGAATGAACTGGGATATATTCCTTTGCGATAAGGTAGGTGGTTCTGTTTCACAAGGGCTGGAATTTGCTTATAATGACTGGCTGATAGCCCAGATGATGAAGGAGCATAACCGTAAAGACCTTTATGATAAATATATGGAGCTTTCCAGGAACTATCGGAACTATTTTGATCCGGAAACTAAACTGATGCGTGGACGTCTGAGCGATGGCAGTTGGATTACGCCTTTTGATCCGGCATCCGTGCAACGTCCCAGTAATTACGTAGAAGGGAATGCATGGCAATGGGCATGGTTTGTTCCACAAGATGTAGAAGGATTGATGGAACTGGTTGGAGGACAGAAATCTTTCGAAGCCCATCTGGATACGCTGTTTACTACAAGTTCCGAACTGACGGGTGATCCGAATGCCGCTGCCGATGTTACCGGAATGATTGGCCAGTATGCACATGGCAATGAACCAAGTCATCATATTCCATACCTTTATAATTATGCCGGTGCACCTCGCAAGACACAGGCTTTAGTAGACCATATTCTTCGTACACTCTACCATAATGATCCTAACGGGCTTTCCGGAAACGAGGATGTTGGACAAATGTCTGCTTGGTATGCATTGAGTGCTATGGGATTCTATTCGTTCTGTCCGGGCCGTCCGGTTTATGAAATTGGCCGTCCGATATTCGATAAAGTGACTATTCATTTGAGTAATGGGAAAGATTTTGTAATCAAGCGAAGAATAATAGTGTGGAAAATAAGTATATTCGCTCCATGAAGTTGAATGGTGAAGATTTGGCGGAACCGAGATTCTCTCATTTCGACTTGATGAAGGGTGGAGAACTAATATTTGAAATGGAAAACTAAAAGATGCTATGAAAAAAAGAAGAATCGCTTTATGTATTGCTGTATCGCTTTGTGCGGGTGTGTATGCGGGTAATAATCCCGGTATATATAAGAAAGGCTGGATTGATTTTAACAAGAACGGTGTGAAGGATATCTACGAAGATCCTTCGGCACCGATAGAGGCAAGAGTACAAGACCTGCTGTCGCAGATGACCTTGGAGGAGAAAAACTTGCCAGATGGCTACCTTGTACGGGTCCGGCCGTGTACTGAAAGATTCTCTTCCTACTGAGAAGTGGAAAGATGAAATCTGGAAGGACGGTATAGCCAATATAGATGAACAGGCCAATGGCTTGGGACGTTTCGGTTCTTCTTTATCATACCCTTATGTAAATAGTGTAGAAAATCGGCAGACCATTCAGCGATGGTTTGTGGAACAGACCCGTCTGGGAATACCTGTCGATTTTACCAATGAAGGAATTCGCGGACTTTGCCATGACCGGGCCACCATGTTCCCTGCCCAATGCGGACAGGGGGCTACCTGGAATAAGGAACTGATCAGTGAAATAGCTCAGGTCACCGCTGAAGAAGCAAAAGCATTAGGTTATACTAATATTTATTCTCTATTCTGGATATTGCACAAGATCCGCGTTGGGGACGTGTAGTAGAATGTTATGGAGAAGATCCTTTTCTGGTGGGAGAACTTGGAAAACGGATGATTAAAGGACTTCAGCAAGAAGGACTGGTTGCCACTCCCAAACACTTTGCAGTATATAGTATCCCTGTTGGTGGGCGTGATGCTGGTACCCGTACCGATCCACACGTAGCACCGCGCGCGAGATGCGGACTCTTTATATCGAACCTTTCCGTAAGGCTTTCTGCGAAGCCGGAGCATTGGGAGTCATGAGTTCGTATAATGACTATGATGGTGAACCGATTACCGGAAGCTATCATTTCCTTACTGAAATACTTCGCCACGAATGGGGCTTCAAAGGCTATGTAGTGTCTGACAGTGAAGCGGTAGAATTTCTTTATTCCAAGCATCAGGTGGCTGCCGATGCTGTAGATGGAGCTGCCCAGGTAGTAAATGCGGGACTGAATGTGCGTACTAACTTTACTTTGCCCGAGAACTTCATTCGTCCGCTTCGGCAGGCTATTAGTGAAGGAAAGGTTTCCATGCAGACGATTGATAGCCGTGTAGCAGATGTGTTGCGGGTAAAGTTTGGGATGGGGTTGTTTGATAATCCTTATAAGGGAGATGCCAAACATCCTGAAAAGGTGGTACATAGCAAGGAACGTCAGGCAATATCCATGAGAGCGGCTTTAGAATCTATCGTTTTATTGAAGAATGAGAATAATATCCTGCCACTATCCAAAGATTTGAAGAAAGTAGCAGTGATTGGTCCCAATGCGAATGAAGTGCAGAACCTGATTTGTCGCTATGGTCCGGCTAATGCTCCGATAAAGACGGTATATCAGGGAATAAAAAGAGTATTTGCCTGATGCAGAGGTTCGCTATGCAAAGGAACAGACATTATTGATAAATATTTTCCGGAGAGTGAGCTTTACGAAGTACCATTGGATCAGGAAGAACAGGCTATGATGGATGAGGCTGTAGCCTTGGCAAAGGAATCGGACGTAGCCATCATGGTACTGGGAGGAAATGAGAAGACAGTGCGTGAGGAATATTCCCGTACCAATCTGGATTTGTGCGGACGACAGGAAAAACTGTTGCAAGCTGTACACGCAACGGGCAAACCTGTGATCTTGTTATTGGTAGACGGACGCGCCGCCACCATCAACTGGGCTGAGCGTTATATTCCGGGTATTGTACATGCTTGGTTCCCGGGAGAGTTTATGGAGATGCTGTGGCACAAGTACTTTTCGGTGATTATAATCCGGGTGGTAAATTGGCGGTAACCTTTCCCCGTTCGGTAGGGGCAGATACCTTTTGCTTTTCCTTTTAAACCGGGTTCCGATTCAAAAGGTTTTGTACGTGTTACCGGTACGCTTTATCCCTTCGGATATGGTTTGAGTTATACTACTTTTGCTTATAGTGATTTAAAGATAGAGAATCCGGTCATTGGTGTACAAGGTAGTGTGAAGCTGAGTTGTAAAGTGAAGAATACAGGAAAAGTAGCCGGAAATGAAGTCGTTCAGCTTTATCTGCATGACGAGATGAGTTCTGTGACTACATATGTAAAAGTATTGCGTGGCTTCGAACGTATCCATCTGGAACCGGGCGAAGAAAAAGTGATTGATTTCGTGCCCCCGCAAGAGTTGGGATTATGGAATAAGGATAATCATTTCGTAGTAGAACCGGGCACGTTTGCTGTAATGGTGGGAAGTTCTTCACAAGATATAAAAGTTACAAGGAAAATTTGAAGTGAAATAGCATTAGATTGAGATCGGTATTTATTATGCAAAGTTACAAAAATAATCGTATTGTTTTTCTGGATTGGTTACGTGTTATTGCCTGCTTTATGGTGATGGTGGTGCATAGCTCGGAGTGTGTATATTCAAATGATTACTCTTTTTCTTTTCCATCTGAACTGGGGCGTTGGGTGTATGTCTGATAAATGGTTTTGTACGTCCGGCTGTTCCCTTATTTCTTATAGCTTCGGCTTATCTTTTGATACCTTTGCGGACGGATACGAAAACATTCTTCCGCAAACGTTTCATGCGTGTGGTAATTCCTTTTTGTGATATGGCTCTTTATGTATGCCGTATTGCCTGGATTATGGGGTGAATTCAGCAATGAAGAGGTGAAGAATAATTTGTCCCACATCTTTATTAACTTTATTCCTCGTGCTTCTCATTTATGGTTTATATATATGCTGCTGGGTATTTATCTGATAATGCCTGTACTGTCTCCGTGGTTGGAACGTGTCAGCCGTCGTGAAGAAGAGGTGTTCTTGGGTATCTGGTTGTTTACTACACTATTCTGGCATGCTCATGAGATTTTCGGAGATGTTTTTGGGGAATGTTGGTGGAATCCATATCCTTTGTTTTATTACGTATCTGGTTATGTGGGATATGTGGTGATGGCTCATTACATCCGTAAATATTTGGACTGGTCTACTAAAAAAGACGTTATATATAGCTCTACCTTGCTTTTTAGTCGGATATTTATTCTGTATAGGGTCATTCTATACACGTTCGTTTACAGTGGAAGAGGTAAGGCAGTTAGAGTTAAGTTGGCAGACCACATCCATAGCACCGGTATTGATGAGTTTTGGGGCATTTATGCTGATACGGAAAATAACTTGTGCGAGAGCTCGGATATACAAGGCAATCTGTGATGTTTCAGCTATGAGTTATGGTATGTACCTTTATGCATATGCTGATTTTACCATATGTATTTGGAATATGTAATCCTGTAATGTCTCCTCCATTGGCTATATTTGCTACGGCTATAATCACTTATGTAGTATGCTATATTATAGCTAAACTTATATCCTTGTTTAAGTTTGGTAAGTATATTGTTGGTTAGAGATGGTAAGATATGGCATTTAATGCTATAAACCATGAGATATAGGTGGCATGAATTGAAAAGATCGTATCTTTGCTATGTGATATGAACCATAGTCTTTAATCATCATGAAATGGCAACTTTGTAAATAGCTTCGTTTAGTATGATAGGGCAACAGCTAAGTCTGTTGCCCATTTGATTGTGACCGTTTCCGTCACAAGATATTAATACTAAACATACCAAAAGAAGTAATTACAATGAATACGAAAACATATCCGCGTACCAACGATTATCAGACTATCTATTTGAATACCATTATCAACAATCCGAATATCATAGTTGGTGATTATACCATATACAATGACTTTGTAAATGACCCGGCTCAATTTGAGAAGAATAATGTCCTCTATCATTATCCTATCAACCAAGACCGCCTGATAATCGGCAAATTCTGTTCTATTGCTTGTGGAGCAAAGTTTCTTTTTAACAGTGCCAACCATACATTGAAATCCTTGTCCAACTACACATTCCCTTGTTCTTTGAAGAATGGGATTGAATAAGAAAAATGTAACTTCAGCATGGGATAATAAAGGCGATATCATTATAGACAATGATGTCTGGATAGGTTATGAAGCCGTTATTATGGCAGGCGTGCATATCGGAGATGGAGCTGTCATCGCAGCACGGGCAGTAGTAACTAAAGATGTTCCTCCCTACACCATAGTAGGAGGAACCCCTGCCAGGAAAATACGGATGCGATTTGAGGAAGAGACAATCGCTAAGCTGCAACAGATACAATGGTGGAACTGGCCTGTTGAGAAGATACGTCAGTCCTTACCCTATATCATGAATGGAACGGTTGACAGACTTACTTAATTCCTCTCTTTGTATCAGAATCATATCTCCATTTTTCACTTTATGCTTCTGAGGTGGTTTGTTTCCTGAAATCGTAATGATACCATCTTCGAACATACGTTTCACCTGATTGGCAGAGAGTGAGAAGCGCCTTCTGATTAATGATGATAATTTGAGATCAAACTCAAACTCGCACTTGATGTGGATTTTGATAACCTCATTGGATAGATTCAGCAAATCTTCCAATGAGGTATTAGGAATGATTTCATATTCTATACTACCATAATCCAGCCTCAGGTTATTCTTTCTCTCCATTTCAGTAGAAAAAGCATACTTCCAGGCTGTGTCTTTATCATTCATAGAAAACTATGGAATAATGTCTTGTCAATCAAATCCGGTTTACTGCGTGATAACAAAGTGAGGTTGCAGGTGTTGTCACACTTCACGCATCTGTAAATCAACCATACATCTATGTTCTTCTTTTGAGCATTCATCCTGAACTTGTCGCTACAATAAAATCGGTCACTATCGCAGTGACTGCACTTCTTAATTAATAAAGGGTATTATTCACCTTTACTTCCCATGTAATTGTTGTCTCCATAAATAAGCTATTATCTTTCTTTTTGCGGGTTAAGTAATTTTCCGGCAAAGTTGGATATTAGCCATTTGCATAATTCACAAGATGTCACAAGACGCTATGAAATATTCTTTGTTTACCTGTCAAGTTCGTCCATCATTTGGGTTATTTTCTCTTTCAGTTTATCCAGAAATTGTGTCCTGCTTTTCTTCCTGTTCCTGATTTCAAGAAATATCCGGTAGAAATCACCAATCTCAATATCAAAAGAGTTTCGCAGCAGAAAGCGATTTCTTTCAGGTTCGTGTTACCATTATTAAAGCATTTTCCGGCATATAGTGCATAAATGAATTCTACCAATGAAACCTTACTTTCCGTCCATTGCAATAGTTTGCTTTCTATGATGGAGGTGAACTTAAGGTGTAGTTTCTCCGATAACGCATCAATCTCCGTGGAGAGATAATGAGTGAGTTGTTTATTTGCTAAGATCTCTGCTACGCTGGAATCATGCAAAGTGGAAAAAAGTATCTCTGCCCAACGAGTGGCAGTGAACATCTGAAAGGATATCATAATGCTTTCTCATGAAATACAGATGATCTGAGTCTGTTTTACCGGCTTGATAATAGTTATAGAAATTCTTGTCCGAAGAGATATTCTTCAGACTTTCATATTCCTCCTTCAGGTATTTATATTGAGCTGACGGTGATTTCCCGATCCGATTCCTTTCAATCTGATACAGACGGATATAAAATATCAGCAGACCGGATATTTGCGGTTTTCGGACTTTAAAGAAAAGAATCTCCTCCTCGGGATTGATAAACTGATAGTCCGCAATGGTTACTTTTAGCCGGGCGAGTGAAGTCTGTATGAAGCCGACTATTTGCTTTATCTTATCAAGGATATCAATATCTTGTTGCTCAATTCTTTGGATTTCTACTTCTATATCTTGCTTAATGTTCTTTACGAAATTCTCCATTCGCATTCAGCGCATCCATAACTTTCAGGCGGTTGCTGCGAAGCCTGCTAAAAAAGTCTGAATAGCAAATTACAATTGCCTTGCAGAGACAATGTAGTTAATACTAAAAATGATAAAATGAAAACCTGTCTGAATAAGAATTATTCAAACGAAAGAAATTAGCCTGTGGTTTGTGAGGCTAATTATTAAGCAATAACAAATTTAAGAATTGTGCCCAAAATAGTTGCTTTTTAGAATTCGGGGCAAATATAGTCCTTTTTTGTAAATCCCTAAATCTACAGTCAAAATGTAGATTCAGAGGATATTGAGTATAAAGAGTATTGAATTGAACTATCAGAATATATATTGTACACCAAACTGGTATCCGATATACAGTTGTTGCAGTTTGGTAGACCCGGTCTTTTTCCATAAGGAATGGTTCGGGAATATTTTGCTGTTGCTCACATCTTTGGTCATCATATAGTTTATGCCTACCCCTCCCGAATAGCTCAATATGCTTCCCTGATTCTGAAGGACGGAATGAGTGAGTATCCAGTATTCAAAACAGGTTCATCCGAATCGTTTCCGATGGTTGAGGCTTTAAGTTCATTGTTAATCCTGAACCAAGAGGTAACGGGAATATGAGCGCCGAATCCACCTTCAGCCACCAATGAGTTATTCTCAGTTTTATGGTTATATCCAACGCCTATAATGCCATAAGTGTATCTGCCGCCCGAACGGAATGTGGCTACCGTACTTCCCAATGCATCATAAGTGACGGCAACCCCATCTCACCATTTTTAATGATGTTGATTAATCCGATGGGGCAGTCACTCTTATCCGCTATATTGACCAGTCCGGCAAATTGTACGCCATTGACCTCTTTTGCAATGTTGACTAATCCGGCAACCTGCAACCCGTTTACCTCTTTTGCAATATTGACTAATCCGGCGAATTGAACCCGGTCATTGCAGAAGCTGTATTTTGCCAACCCTGCCATCTGGAAACCACTGAACTTATTCTTATTTATATTAGCCAGTGCAGACTGCACTCCCTGTCCGTCATTTCCTACATAGTTTGAAAGTCCTGCCATTTGGAAACCTTTGGCATCATTCAGAATAATGTTTGAGATACCTCCCCCCAGGTGAATGCCTCTTCGTTTCTGGAAATGCCTACAAGTAAGTTGAGTGAAACAGTATTCGTATACTGATGCGAATAGGCTCCATTGGTACTCAGGGCGGGACAAAGCTCAATTGAAATACGGTTTTCTTTGTCTTCATAGGATTGAGCAAACAATGCGCTATAAACTAATACACATAGTATTAAAACTAAAATCTTCTTCATCATTTTGGTTTTCTTTGTTATTAATCTTTATATTTCTATCATCTTGATTTCGATTACAAAGGTAAGTTTAATAATTCTTCCTTAGAGAGTTTGTAGACGAACCATACTGTTTCTTATGACGAAATGATGAATATGAGTGATTATTCCCATAATTTCTTTGGTGTGATAAACCAATCCTCAACATGCGATAAACTAACTCCCAGAATGCAAGAATCTATTCTCGAAGATGCATAAAACTATTCATACTATAACTGTTATTGAATCTTACAACAACTGTGTTACATTCTTACAATAGATATAATTCTATATTTACAACAACTGTTGTAAGAATAAAAAATGTGCATTCTGAGAATTAGTTTCTTGCATTGTGGCGATTACTTCCTTGCATCGTTCCTATTCTTTTGTTGGCACCGAAATTTGCTATTCGCGTTCTATATCTTGCATCCTGAAATTTGCTTGGGTATAAATTAGTATCTTTGTTATTCATTTTAACCACGACATTTCAGATGGATGGCAATTTTTATATATATACCGATCTCTCTGCCCTTCCTGTAGATGAACATGAAGCGTATTTGGCAGAAGGGTTTGGTGGAGTTTGCACAGGTGGAACGGCTGTAATAGAGGTTTTTTCAGTCAGCCGCCGGATATCTAAAACGACCTGGTGACAGTTTTGCCGTTACAGTCAGTATTAATCCGTGAGGTAAGTCCCGATTTCTATGACTTTCTTCAAAATAGATAAAACGATGTTCTTGGATACCATGAGTAGCTTGGGGAAGATTACTCCTGATTTTTTCTTTTATATGCGGAAGAATTTCCAGGTTCGGTTGACTCGGGGTGAAGTTCAGAGATTTCTTGGTTTTGTCGTGCAATTGATTTTCGAACAGTTCTGACGATCCCGCTTTCCGGCGGGAAACCATATTACACTTGTTGCGTATCTTTTATTGGGATTTCTATGTTCATTTCCGCAAGACCGTAAGCCGGGAGGGAGTTTCCATCCCCTTGAACTCTAATAAGGAGAATATTGCTTTCCGGTTTGCAATGCTGGTCTATGAACACTATAAGCAACATAAAGAAATGGCGTTTTATGCGGACAAGCTGTGCATTACTCCTCAATATCTGACCCGAGTTATTCAGGAGGTAAATGGTCAGTCGGCCCGCGAGTTACTTGCAGATCATGTTGTACTGGAGGTGAAGGCACTGCTTCGAGACGCTAATCTTGATATAAAAGACATTGTGCGGCAAACGGTTTTCAAACCAATCGTCGCTAAGTCGCTTTTTTTTCGCCGGCATACGGGTATGTCTCCGACAGAATACCGGCGTACAATTCACATTATTCGCCAACTACAAAAACTGATAAATGGAACGACTGGAAACACAAACTTGCAATGGAGATAGTACATCTTTTGAAAAGAGATGCTGGCATTGTTAGATGAGCAGATTTTCTTGACAGATAGCGTGTTCGCCCGGATGCCGATGGGTGGAAATTTACGATGCGTCAGGTATACTCCGTTGCTTAAACGAACGGGCACGGCTTATGTATGGTGTTAAGCTTCGATGCGGTAATCAACAAAGTCAATCTGTTTGAAAGTCCTTATGTGGACGAGGCGCTTTAGCGAGAATTCAATCCGGAGACGACATTGTACTTGAATTTGAGTATGATTTCGACCGGATGAATAAAGAGTATTTCCATACTTCCAATAAAGATACCATTATCTACGAGGTCAAGATTGTTCCGATAATCAATAAGCAGGGGACTATCGTAGGTCATATATTGCTCACCAATGATGTGACTTCTACCAAAGAGGCGGAGTATCGGACTGAAGAAAGTAAGAAAACCTGGAGATGGCGATGGAGGCTGCGAATATGTCCTCATGGGTATACGACGTGTACAAAATGGAGTTCGGGATCTTGCATGGAAACTCTGTTTTCAAAAGTGGTATGTCCTTGGAGCAATTGTTACCGATGCTTCATCCGCAGGACTGCGTTCCGTTAAGGAACTATTTTCCCGGCTGATAAACAAAGAAGTCCTGCAGGGGCAGCTCACAGTACGTGTTTTCAATGAACAGGAAGGAGAATTCCGGCATTATGAGAGCCGTATGCGGCTTTCGACCGAGCATTTTGGTAAATTGCAGATTGTAGGTACCTTGCTGGATGTAACTGAAAAGCTCCGGATGGCAAAAAAGACACAGGATCTTTTTAGTTAAGCGTGAACTGGCCATGAAGGTCAACGATATAGTTCACTGGGATTTTAATGTGCAGATGCAAACATTCGAAGCTTACAATGATCCGGTAAACGATTATGCTTCTGACAAGTTGGTATCTTTGGAAGAGTACTTGAATGTGATTCATCCCGAAGACAGGTCTTTGGTCAATGATGCGCTGCAATCTATGCTGTTGGGGCGGAATATGAATATAAATCTCACCTGCCGTATTCAGACCAGGTATGATGATACATGGCAATATTGCAATATTACGGGCGTTCCTTTCGAATTTGGAGAGAGCGGAGATGTTATCCGTTATACCGGCTTTAGACAGAATATTTCCAAACTCCATCAATTGAACGAGGAGCTTAAAGAACGGAACTACAAGATGGAGCTGACTTTCAAGACTGTGGGTATGTCCTATTGGGATTACGATGAAGACCCGGCAATATCGGTCATTCAATGATCCGGTGAATGATTTTAATCCCGAAAAAGCAATTATGCCTGAGGATTATTTGAAAGCTGCCCATCCTGAGGATACGGAACGTGTTCGTGAAAATATAGTCGGCATGTCTGCCGGGCAGTATAAGGAGTTCTCGCTTCAGTATCGTTCCCGTACCAAATGGGATCAGGATTGGCAGACACTGATTGTTACCGGGCTTCCGTCTGAGCGCGACAAGAAGGGGAACGTCATTCGCTATACCGGTATCGCTTTCAACAATACGAAGTGGGGAAAAAATGGCTCAGGAACTGAAAGAGATGAAGGATAAGGCCGAGCTCTCCGACCGGTTGAAGTCGGCATTTCTGGCCAATATGAGTCATGAAATACGTACACCACTGAATGCCATTGTAGGGTTCTCCGAATTGCTGGTCGACAGTGACGACCCGGATGAAAAGAAGGAGTATTGGCATATCATCGAGTCAACAATGACTTGTTGTTGCGACTTATCAATGACATTTTGGATCTTTCGAAGATTGAGTCGGGAATTATTGATCGGAAACGTGAACGGTTTAACCTGACACAACTGTGCAATGAACTCTATGTGATGATGCGGTCGAAGATTCCGAACGCTGACGTGGAGTTGGTCCAAGATAATCCTTGTCCGGAATGTTGGATTTTCCTCGACAGTAACCGGCTTAAGCAGGTATGGATGAACTTCCTGACTAATGCGGTAAAATATACCAGATCGGGATATATCAGAATGGGATACTCGGTTGAAAAAAGACGGAATTCGGTTTTATGTGGAGGATACGGGGACGGGTATCCCTAAAGAACTACAGGATCGGGTTTTCGGTCGTTTCCAGAAGTTGAATGAATTTGTTCAAGGTACAGGACTTGGATTGGCAATCTCCCGGGCAATTGTTGAAGCTGCGGGTGGAGAGATCGGATTCACTTCTGAACAGGGGATTGGATCGACCTTTTGGGCATGGGTTCCGTGTGAGATTTTTCAGCATGGAGACGTCGGTTGTCCGGAAACAACTCTTCCAAACCGTCGTCCGGTGTTTAGCGAAGGCAGTGACAGGAAACTCAGAATTCTGGTGGCTGAAGATAACGACAGCAATTTCTTGTTAGTGCGGAATATTCTTAAAGATTACGACTTGTTACGGGTGACCAATGGGGTAGAGGCTGTTGAGGAGATTCGAAATGGGAAGTTTGATTTCGTACTTATGGATTTGAAAATGCCTGTTATGGACGGTTTGGTAGCTACTCGGAAGATTCGGGAGTTCAATAGTGACATCCCGATTGTAGCACTTACAGCCAATGCTTTCGATGCTGACCGCGCCAATGCTATGGATGCCGGATGTAATGCTTTCTTGCCTAAGCCGGTAAAACGGAAGCAACTGTTTGAACTCCTTTCAGGGGCCTGTCGGTAAGTTTGAGATAAATAGTAACTCGCTTGTTTAGTGTGCTTCGGTAGCAGCTCTTGGAATAACTTCTACCTTATTCTAACTCTGTTGCGCAGATATCGATTGTATTCAGTGCGTCCGAGATATCAGTCGGGGTTATCCCTTGACATTCAATTCTCAGTATCTTCTCCCAGTCTTCAAAGTCTACGTTCCATACGTGGATCTGCGGATATTGGGTGAATAACTTTTTCTATTTTCTTTATTTCCCGCTTCTTTTCTATAGAAGTCCGGAAGATTAAAATATTGTCTGTCATTGCGATAACTTATTTAATACCACTTATGTTATTTAGTCTGTTTAGTCTTTCTGGAAGCACTTCGTTTGATGCAAAGATAAGCCGAATAATCTTTTCGTAAAAAGTTTGTAGACCAACCTACAGATTCCTTATGACGAAATTAAGAATATGGTGACCAACTTCTTTTCCTGTATATTCATACTGCTTCATTGGGTTTGCAAAAATAGCGTTTGGATTTTTGCATACGCTTGTAAAAAAAACGACATTTTGCTATACGGTTCTGAAACGTTGTCTGTAATCTGATGGAGTAATTCAATCAGTGCTAATGTAGATTGTCTCTTAATCCATGATAGTGTTTTGGCATCGACCATATCCGTGAGGCTTTCGGGAATACCCGGAATGAATAGGGTCTCTATTTCATAATCCAGAGATTTTTTTATTATTGGAAAAACTGACTTCCTATCATGAAATGTGCTTAGTGAAAGAGGCGATGGCTTTTTGAAGAATAGACGTTTTTCTTCCAAATGTACTTTTTATGCTTGCATAATTTATATATTGCAGCATAAAAATCTTGTATTATGTTAAGAAAAGCACCTTTTTTCTCATATGTTGTAAGAATGGTAACATTCTTTGGGTTTCTTGGGCTATCTCTTTATATGAATGCCCGGAATATACAGATTAAGGATATTCCCCATATAGATAAATTGTCCACGAATGTCATCAATACCATTTTTCAGGATTCTGAAGGGTATATATGGTATGGTACAGCGGAAGGATTATGTCGTGATGATGGTTATAATATCCATACATTCAGGTCTGACTTTAAAGATCCGGATATGATGCCAAGTAATGTGATCACTTGTCTGGGAGAAGACAGTATCACACACAATATCTGGATTGGAACTGATAAGGGGTTATATATCTTAAATAAACAAACTTACACTATTGCATCTGCGGATATCGCAGAGCTTAAGGATATCAATATAGAGGGAATCATAGTGACCTCAGATCACTCTATATGGATAAATGTCTATAGAAGAATGTTCCGACTTTCGCCAGAAGGAGAGATTCAGAAAATGTACCCATTGCAATGTTCTACCGGTCCGGGAGAGGAGTATGTACTGTATGAAGATAGAAAACATCAACTGTTGCTCTCTATATCTGGTAAAGGATTACATAAATGGAATAAGCAAAAGGATGAATTTGAACTATTCTTCCCTTTATACTGATAGGATAAGTGATCTTATACAAGATAGAGAGAAAGACTATTATTGGCTGGCTTCCTGGCAACAGGGGATTATTCGTTTGGATCCCTTGAATTCTGTTAAGGAATTGCAATATGTTCCTCAACCATTACCTATGAATTCTGCCGGACAAATAGCCAAGACGGCTTTACATCTTGTGCAAGATGATGTGAACAACTATATTTGGACAATATCATGGAGTGACTTGTTTTGCCTATCAGGTCACAACGGGTGGACTGTTGAAGCAGGTAGATACCTCAACGTTTTTGCCGCAATATAACAAAGCATTAAAGCGTATTATTAAAGATAGGGATGGTAATCTTTGGGTGACTTCTCTGGATAATCACAACTTTATCATCTATTTTGATGAGGATAATTTGCATGAATATAATATCGCCCCATTGGAAAAACAAATAAAGTGGACACCAATTTTTGAAAATCTGTGTAAGGATGAGAAAGGAATATTTTGGGTTTTCCAAAGACGTCTCGGACTTTGTATTTATCAACCGGAGAAAGATAAAATCGAATGTTATACCAGTTCGAAAGCAGTCAGTGACAGTCCATTTCTGGTACTTTCTTATTTGCTGAAATCAAAAAACAAGGGCTGGTATGGGTAGTACCGCAAAGTAGCTGTGAATTATATGGCTTGAGCCAGAATAATATGGAGATAGAAATAGAACGTAGGGTGAATTTGTTTTCGGTATCAAAGACCTATGATGTTATCAATTATTTATTTGAAGATAATGATGGTAATCTTTGGATTGCAGCAGGTAATCATTTGTTTATCTACCAGATAGAAAGTGAGAAGTTGGAGCTTGTTTCTGATAATATAGGTGTTATCAAAGGTTTGGCTCAAACAGAGGATGGTATTATCTGGGGTATTGTAAAAATAAAGGCATCATCAGGATTGACAGGGAAAGGCATATGACAGAATATTCTGCCCCTCATTCTTTTCTATGTGTAGCTGCAGATCATAATAAATTATGGCTGGGGACTGATAAAGGAGGTATTATGTTATTTGATTCTGAAACCGGCTCTTTTGAAGATTATAATACGGCATGTGGAGTAAACGGAGACAAAATTAGCAATATCATAGTGGATCGTTTTCATCATGTATGGATAACAACCAGTAGGGAGGTCAAGGAATTTAATCCCTAAGAATGGAGCTTACAGAAGTTTCTATGCATCCAGTAAAATATTGGTTTCAACCGTTTTCTTCCCCAGTCTGTGTTTGAAGATGCTGACGGGCAACTTTACTTTGGTGGTATTCCTGGTATATTATCTATTTCTCCTTCTCAACGTCTGGACAATATTTCCCAACCCAAAGATATTCTTATAACTGATATACGGATTATGGGACGGAGTATTCTACTGGATAATAAACGGCCGGGTAAATCATTGAAAGTTGTTGATATATATCCGGAAGAACAAAATATTGAGATACAGTTTTCATCTTTAGACTATCAGAATAGTTCGCGGATACGATATGCATATCGCTTATCGGAATAGATAAAGAGTGGATATATTTGTCGGCAGGAAAAACTCAGCTTTCTATAATAAGTTGAGTAAAGGTAAATATGTGTTTCAGGTAAAGGCTACAGATGGAAATGGTTTGTGGAGTGACCATGTGGTTGAGATCAGCCTTAACCGCCTTCCGGCCTGGTATGAAAGTTGGTATGCTTATACGGTATACGTATTGTGCATACTGGCGATTACCTACTATTTCTATAGAATGGTACGTAATCGCATTCGTATGAGACAAGCCATAGCAATGGGGAAAATTGAGCGCCAGAAGATAGAAGAAATCAATCACGCCAAACTGCAATTCTTTACTAATATCACACATGAACTACTCACTCCTTTATCTATAATTTCAGCCTCTGTGGATGAACTAAAGGAAGAAATACCAAGTAGTTCGCGGCTTCTTCAGGTTATGGAGAACAACACTTCCCGCTTAATCAGACTGATCCAGCAGATTCTTGAATTCAGAAAGGTAGAAAACGGAAAGTTGAAGTTGAAAGTTTCTTGTGGTAATATCAGCTTATTCCTGAAAAAAACTCCGTTTTGGCTTTTGCTCCTTTGGTAAAGAAGAAAAAATTATCTATTTCTTTGGAGGCGACCGAAGAGTGTTCTGGATATTTCGATGTAGATAAGTTGGATAAGATTATATATAACCTGCTTTCTAATGCTGCTAAATATACTCCTGAAGGAGGTGCCATAACCCTGTGTCAGTCTTATGATGAAGAAACCGGATTACTGAAAATCACTGTCAACAATCCGGGAGAATGTATTCGGAAGAAAAACTGGCGCATTTGTTCGAACGGTTCTATGAAGGTGAATATCGGAAGTTCCATACTATTGGTACCGGCATAGGCCTTTCATTGACAAAAGATCTGGTGGCATTGCATCATGGCACTATCTATGCCTTTAGCAATAAAGAGGAAGGCAATACATTTGTGGTACAAATACCTGTGCGGCGGGGAGGCATTCAAAGAGAGGAAATTGATGAAAGTATGGAGTATGCAGCTTATAATGTTCTGCCTGTTGGTGAAGTAGAAGAAGCAGTTGCTACGGATATGGCTGAAAGAACCGGGGTAGTTCCTCTGTATTGCTGGTAGAAGATAATGAGGATCTTTTTTGTCGTCTATGGTCCGTTTGTTGCAGGGGCAGATATCATATCTTACAGGCAAGAAACGGGTAGAGGCATAACATGGCTGTGCTTGAGAAAGAAGAAGTGAATCTGATTGTTTCCGGATATCATGAAGTGCCTGAAAATGGATGGAATAGAATTATGTCGCAGGATTAAAGAGAAATTTGAAACTTGCCATATTTCCAGTCATCTTGTTGACAGCCAAAGATAACTGATGAGGATCAGGTAATGGGGTATGAATCGGGGGCAGACGGTTATATCTGCAAACCACTCCCGCTTGTCTGTTTTATTAGCCAAGATAGACAATTTGTTGAAGAAGAGTAACCGTATGGGAATAGATTTTCGTAAGCAAATTAGTGTTCGAAGCTAAAGAGTTGAATTTTTACTTCTATGGATGAGGCTTTTATCCAAAAAGCAGTGGATTGTGTGAATGCACATTTGGATGATTGTAATTTTGAACATGCACAATTCTTGGCAGAGATGGGAATGGCGAGAACTACTCTGGCTGATAAGTTGAAGTTATTGACGGGGCTTACTCCTTCTGGATTTATCAATAATGTTCGTCTGCAAGCTGCATGTCGTTTGATAGATGAAAAGAAGAAGAAAATCCGTATTTCAGATCTGAAAGCTTATGCCGTGGGATTCAATGATCCTAAATATTTCAGTCTTTGTTTCAGGAAGAAGTTCGGACTGTCTCCTACAGAATACATGATGAAGTATGAGAATTGAATTTATTAGCGAGAAAGTACCTTTTTGAACCATCAGTCTCTCTTTTCCGGTAATAGTTCTCCTTCTTTTTATTTATATTCCTCTACTTTTGAGGACGTGAATTAATTCTAAATATAAATATGAATTTAAAGAAGGAAACTATGATTAAACTAAAACGGCAACATTGCTGCTTGTCTTTGCATGCACCTTTTTCTGTGTTTGTGATAGCAGTGCCAAGACTGGAAAAAATTATTATGTAGATGCCTTGCAAGGTAACGACGATGCTAATGGATTGAGTAAACAAACAGCTTGGAAAAGTCTGGAGAGGTTGAAAGATATTCAGCTTCGTGCAGGAGATTCGTTACTATTTCGAAGAGGGTCTGTTTTTATCGGCATTTTTTGGAACTCTCAGCGAAGGGAAGGCTGATAAACGGGTTATTATAGATGCTTACAGTATCGGTAGAAAACCATGTATCAAAGCACCGGACGCTTCACTATATACAATATTAGTACAGAACTCGGACTACCTTACACTACAGAACCTTGAAGTGGTAAATACTGGTACAGAACGGCTGGCACACCGCACGGGTGTAAAAAGTGCTGTGTGAGAATTACGGTGTATCTCATAACATCATACTCAATGCATTGGAAATCCATGATGTAAATGGTAAGCTTAATCAAGCAGAAAGGAGGTGGTTCTGGCATTTTAATTGTGAATAAAGGACAAGATGTAATATCGACCTTTGATGGATTGACCATTGAGAATTGCATTATTCGCCGTTGTGAGAGGAATGGCATGATTTGGTCTTCCTATAGCAGCCGTAATAATTGGCATCCCAGTACCAATACTGTTGTTCGTAAAAACTTGATAGAAGAAGTTCCCGGTGACGGTATTGTTCCGATAGGCTGTGAAGGAGACACTGATAGAATATAACTTGATGCGTAATTGTCCGGGGAACACTACCGCATAGCGAAGCTGCTGCCGGTTTCTGGCCATGGAGTTGCGACAACACTGTTCTTCAGTTTAATGAAGTGAGTGACCATAAAGCCCCTTGGGATGCACAAGGCTTTTGATTCCGATTATAATTGCCATAATACGACCATTCAATATATTTTTAGTCATGATAATGATGGGGGGATGGTTTTAATTTGTAATTCCGGGACAGACGGTGGGTAGGCAATCAGGGTACGGTAGTACAGTACAATGTGAGCATTAATGATGCTATTCGTCCACGTGCCACACGCAGTGGTATATTTTCTGCTACTATTCATATCGTGGGCCTTGTGAAAATACGCTGATAAACAATAATATCCGCATGTTAATCCTAAGACGGCTTCGTTCATAGACCGTAGTATCATTACATCTGATTCATGGGATGGATATGCTAATAACACTATATTTAAAAGAAAATATCTTTTTGCTCCTCAGAATCGGAGATTGTCTTACCAAATCCACAAATAACATCTTTGATGGCAATTAATACTATCAGGAAATTTCATAGGAAACCTGCCGATAAAAGTGCCAAGGATGCTTCCTTATTACTATTCATGTATAAGTAAAGACCAATGGGATTTGATAGTTTGTCTTTCCTTTTCGATACGGTAATTGTTGGGGATGGGGCTGCTGTACTGAAGGTAGTCAGTAAGGATGCCATTCATCGATTCTTTGAAGATATGAAGAATTGATTTTTTATTCGAAACAAAATATAGCGATAGTATTACCGGATAATAACGGTAGTGCTATCGCTATATTATTATTCCGGCACCGTCTGAAGGTAGAGGGGGCTTTACCGAATTTCTTTTTGAAACATTGGCTGAAATATCTCCGGATCGTTAAAGCCAACCTTGCGTTACTCTTCGGGATATATTGTATTGCCTTTCCGACAATAGGCTGCATGCTTTCTTCATGCGGACATTACAAAATAAATTCACTGGGTGACAATCGGTCAATGCTTTCACTCTTCGATAGAGGCATGGATCTGGATATATGGATTTCTGCTTGCAGGAGTGGCATGGATAAATCCGGATTATCCATATGTTTCTCGATAGCAGCAAGTATTTGTTTAAGGAATGCTTGCTCGGATGGAGCCAGGCACAATTCTTTGATACTTCGATTGGTTCTGCATTTGGCCGCAGGCAATGCATTTGTTTTGATAACAATTGGGTAATATAGCCTGTAATATCTTCGTAAAGAGTCGAAGGAAGTATTATGACTTCAGTTTTCTGTAACCGGATTCATGAATGGATTGTCAATAGGTATGCTCTCATATGTTTTTAAATTAATGAAATAATATATGGAGCAAACTTCGAAAAAGTGAGTAATAGGAGGGTGGTGTACCGGAAACCTGCTTATAAGGCGTTAGCCTTTCCCGGTAATGATTCATCCTCTTATTCCTTATATCCCACCTACTTTTAGTAACGATTTAGAACAAAGAACATATATGCATCTTGTTGAATTAGTCTACCTTAATTATCTAATAAATTTTAAAGACGATGAAAAAGAGATTCGTTTGATTCAAAAGAAATCGAGCGATATAGCCTTGCTAATCTATTAGAGTTTCGTCGGTATTCATCCTTTGGTATTTGCCGAAGATGAT
>VOFH01003881.1_pt1 | contig 33232 bp, 33 predicted proteins | sample 5384091 | NCBI WGS metagenome assembly VOFH01 (sample SAMN12384727, study PRJNA508395) | human gut metagenome | isolation source: healthy gut G | host: Homo sapiens
TGCACGTTCTTCTCTCTCCCAGCAGAAAAACGAGCCACCATTCCTGTTCCCAAAATCGTTTTACATCCTGTTACAGAACTCTTCCGAAATATTTTTCAAATTTTTTTGAAAAAACCTGTCAGGAACGCGTTTCTGAAGACATATATAGGATGAAGGGGTCCCGCTCCCCTGCCCGCAGGCGAAGAGGCATCGCCCGCGGCGCAGGACCTGCCAAAAGCCGGGCCCCGGCCGTCCTCCCGCAGCCATTCCGGCGCGGGCCGGCATGAAAATTCCCCTGCGCTGCCGGTCTCTTTCCCACCGGCAGCGCAGGGGCCTTCGTTTTTCGAAATTCATGTTGATTTTTCAGTTCAGAGCGTGTATACTAGGCTTAGGGAATGAAAATTCCCGTAGACAGCAACAGGTTTGTCTGTCGCAGCGTTGAAGCAAGTGATGGGGTCAGCATGCCGTACACTTGTGGAGCTTTGACCGAGGGTTAGGCGGTTTCCACAGGCTGACGTAGGGTTTTTCCCGAATGAAAACGCCTCTTGCGGAGCTCTGTTAATGCAGGGTTCCGCTTTTTTATAAAAAGGCAGGTCGGAATGTGTCTTTTACTGGAAGCTGCCCATGCATGGCAGCAATTGACAGGAACAGAATACCGGATCACCGTTGGAAGGCGAGGAAAGAAATCTTCTTTTGCTTTGAGCTTCTCCTTTGCTGATTTCCCACATGTTGCCGGGATGCAGTATGCGCAGGATGTAGACTTCGGTCTGCGCCCGTCCGAATACTACGGCGAAAGGCTGATCCCTTCCATTTTGAGCGGAAAGCTTGAAGCGGCAAACATGGAGCGAAGCCGGAATTGGCTGCGGATCAAAGGCCGACTCAATGCGATCATTCATCTTCAGGAAACGCTTGACACCGAGTTCCTGATTGCACGTTTTCGTCCGAACCTGGTACGCATTCACTGCAAAATTGACGCAGAATACATCATTAAAAATTTGCACTCCGGCGAGGTTTTCTTCGTGTTTATCGACAAGGGTACCGGGCAGCGATATTATTGCAAGTCCGCATTTGAAAGAACCACGATAGATTATCTGGAAAACCAGGCTGTTCTGACTGTGCTGAAAAAAGAAAAAGTCATGAACGGCATTCCGACGTTATTGTATCTGCATCCGAATTATATGGAAGACGCAGAAGCGTAAAACCGGGGCATCCGTCTGGTGTCTCGGTTTCGTTTTCGCATATCTTTAAGAGACGTATCGCCTGTAAATATATCTTTCTTGCATCTGCCGAAAAATTTTTTTGAAAAAACCTGTCAGGAATGCGTTTCTGAAGACATATATAGGGTGAAGGGGTTCCGCTCCCCTGCCCGCAGGCGAAGAGGCATCGCACGCGGCGCAGGACCTGCCAAAAGCCGGGCCCCGGCCGTCCTCCCGCAGCCATTCCGGCGCGGGACGGCATGAAAATTTCCCTGCGCTGCCGGTCTCTTTCCCACCGGCAGCGCAGGGGCTGTTTTTATTCTGGCTTCCGGATCAAGTATCCCCCCGGCAGCTTTCCGCTCAGGTCTGCGCTGCGCCATCGACGGACAGGATCTCACCCGTTACATAGCTTGCCAGATCGCTGGCGAGAAACAGATAGGCGTTGGCGACCTCCTGCGGCTCGCCGATGCGGCCGAGCGGGATGGGCGCGCTGATGCGGTCGACCAACTCCTGCGGCAGGGCCGCGACCATATCCGTTCGCGTAACGCCGGGCGCGACCGCATTGACGCGGATGCCTGCGCGGCCAAGCTCCCGCGCCAAACTGCGCGTCAGGCCGTTGACGGCAAATTTGCTGGCGGGATAGCCGACGCCGCTCGGCTGACCATAGAGGCTGACCATGGAGCTGGTGTTGATGATGCAGCCCTTCCCTGCCGCGCGCATGATCGGCTCGACGGCCTTGCAGCCGTGGAACACCGCCGTGACATTCAGGTCCATAATGCTCCGGAACGCCTCGGGCGAATAATCCGCCAGCGGCTCCCGCGCGGAGATGCCGGCATTGTTCACCAGAATATCCACCCCGCCGAAGGTCTGCGCGACCTCCTGCACGGCCCGCTCCACGGCGGCATAGTCCGTCAGATCGGGCCAGAGGCCCATCACCGGCCAGTCCGGCTGCTCCTCCCGCAGCTGCGCCAGCGCTCTCTGCACGGTAGCCTCCCGGCTGCCGAACAGCGCCACCTTTGCCCCATTGTGCAGGAACGTCCGGACAACGGCAAGCCCGATGCCGCGCGTTCCGCCGGTCACGATCGCAATTTTTCCGTTTAACATATTCTGTACTCCTTTCCATCGATCCATTGTTTATTCAATATTGTTTTATCGATTCAATAATATCAAATATTTCCTAAAATCCCAATTGTTTTTTGCATCAGAATCATAGACGGTGTGCATGATCGGGCTCCGGCTTGACAGTTCTCTCCGCATTCGGTATGATATGAAGGAATGATTACCTGCGGAAGGAAGCGACTGTCCTGAAACCCGAAACCGACTATCTGATCACCGAAAGGCCCGCGCGGGCGCTTTTGAAATTCTCCCTGCCGATGATCGTCGGCAACCTTTTCCAGCAGGCCTATACCATCGTGGACTCCGCGATCGTCGGCCACTACAACGGCGAAGCGGCGCTGGCCGCCGTCGGCGCGTCCTCCGCGCTCACAACGATCTTCATCTGCGTGGCCATCGGCGGCGGCATCGGCGCCTCCGTCATCATCAGCCAGCATTTCGGCGCAAAGCGCTTTGCCCGCATGAAGTCTGCCGTCTACACCGCCCTGCTGACGTTTCTGGCCGTCAGCGTCCTGCTGGCTGGCGTCGGGCTGCTGTGCAGTGAGCAGATCATGACCGCCCTGAAGACTCCGCCCGACGCGCTGGAGATCGCAGTCACCTATCTGAACATCTATTTCTATGGTCTGCCCTTTCTCTTTCTCTATAATATCCTGTCCTCCCTGTTCAATGCGCTCGGAAAATCGCGCATCCCGCTGTATTTCCTGATTTTTTCCTCGCTGCTGAATGTCGTGCTGGACTGGTATTTCGTCGCCGTGCTGCACCGGGGCGTGCCCGGCGCAGCCTATGCCACGTTTCTGGCGCAGGGCCTGTCCGCCGTGCTGTCGTTCGGCGTGTTCCTGCTGGAGCTGCGGCGCATCCCGGAGCGCTCGAACGGTCTGTTCCGCTTCGGAGAGCTGCGCGCCATGACGCGCGTGGCCCTGCCGTCCATCCTGCAGCAGTCCACGGTCTCCATCGGCATGATGCTCGTGCAGTCCGTGGTCAACGGCTTCGGCACGCAGATCCTCGCGGGCTTTTCCGCTGCGGCGCGCATCGAATCGCTGTGTATCGTGCCCATGGCCGCCATCAGCAATGCCCTGTCCTCCTACACGGCGCAGAACATCGGCGCGGAGAAGCCGGAGCGCGTGCCGCAGGGCTACCGCGCGGCCAATCGGATGATCGTGCTGATCTCCGTGCTGCTGTGCGTCCTTCTGGAGCTGTTCCGCACGCCGATCATCGCCATGTTCCTCGATGCCGCCCCCTCGCCCGAGACCGTGGCGACCGGCGAGCACTATCTGCAGTTCATCGGCTTTTTCTTCTGCTTCATCGGCTTCAAAATGGCTGTAGACGGCATCCTGCGCGGCGCGGGCGACGTGAAAATGTTCACGATCGCAAACCTCGTCAATCTGGCCATTCGCGTGCTGCTGTCGTGGCTCTGCGCGCCGCTCTGGGGCGTCGAGATCGTCTGGTACGCCGTGCCGGTCGGCTGGCTGGCAAACTTTGTCATCTCCTTCGCACATTACCGCACCGGAAAGTGGAAGGAGAAACGGATCGCATAAAAAAATCCGCGCCATCCTGCAGCAGGACAGCGCGGATTTTTATATACTTTCAAAGCAGCGTGCCGCTCGGCGCGACACCGATGGCATACTCGACTGCGATGGCGACCAGCACGACGAGCAGCGAGATGATAAAGCCGTGCAGCATGGGCTTCAGGCCCGCCCTGCGCATGTCGGAGAAGCTCGTGTTCAGGCCGATGGCAGCCAATGCCGTGACCATGAGAAACTTGCTGATATCCTTGAGCACGGAGGCGACGGAGGCCGGGATGTACCCGAGGCTGTTCACGCCGCACAGCGCGAGGAAGCCGAGGATGAACCACGGGAAGACGGACTTCATATTGACCCTGACGGCCGACGGGTCGCCCGCCGCTTCCTTCTTTTTCACATGCATGCCGATGAGGGCAAAGATCAGCACCGTCGGGATGATCGCCAGCGTGCGCGTCAGCTTCACCATCGTGGCGAAATCGCCCGCCTGCTCGCTGAAGGCATAGCCTGCCGCCACAACGCTCGATGTGTCGTTCACGGCCGTTCCGGCCCAGAGGCCGTAGGCGGCGTCGGACAGGCCGAGCCAGCGGCCGAGGATCGGGAACAGCACGATCATCGCCATGTCGAACAGGAACGTCGCGGACATACCGTAGGCCACGTCGACATCCGTCGCGTCAATGACGGGCGCGATGGCCGCAATGGCAGAGCCGCCGCAGATGCCCGTTCCGGCAGAGATGAGGTTGCTCATCTTCCAATTCAGGCCGAGCGCCTTGCCGATGAAATAGCCGACGCCGAAGCAGGTGGCCAGCGTGAAAAGCATGACCGTCAGCGAAAAGCGGCCGACCTTCAGCACCGTCATGATGTTCAGGCTTGCGCCGAGCAGGATGATGGCGAGCTTCAGCACCTTTTTGGACGTGAAGCGGATGCCGGGCGACGTGACCGCGTTTGGCTTGAAGAAGCGGTTGATGACCATGCCGATGAACAGCGCAATGACGGACGCGCCGATCAGGTGCAGGCCAGCCAGCCCCTCGAGATACTCCAGTCCCTTGGCCGCGGCCGCAATGACGAGCGCCATTGCCAGACCGGGCACCATTTTCCAGATCGTTTTCATAAGAACCCTCCGTTTTTTATCTGTAGCGATTGCATTATAGCACGCCCGTGTGATAAAATAAAATTATTCTTTAGAATAAAACGATTCCATATCGTTATCGAGGAGGGCATTCATGGACCGGAGGCTCGAGACATTTCTGGCCGTCTGCCAGACGATGAATTACCGCCGCGCGGCTGAGGCGCTGCACCTGACGCAGCCCGCCGTGACGAAGCAGATCCAATCGCTGGAGGCATCCTACGGTGTCCGCCTGTTTTCCTATGACGGGCGGAAGCTGATGAAGACCGCCCCCGGCAGCGCACTGGAGGTCTTCGCCATCTCGCAGCGCTATCAGGAGCAGGAGCTGGAGCGTGCGCTGCACGCCGCTCCGCGCAAAATTCTCCGCGTCGGCGCGACGAAGACCATCGGCGACTATATCCTCCCGCCCGCCATCTGCAGCTTTGTCCGCGCGCCGGAGCACGAGCTGCAGTTCACCGTGGACAACACGACGCGCCTGCTCGGGCAGCTCGAGGCGGGGCAGTTGGATTTTGTGGTCGTGGAGGGCATTTTCGACAAGCGCCGCTATGACAGCTTCCTGCTGCGGGAGGAAGGTGCGGTAGATGAAGCGCACAGCGCCGTCCATGCCGTCCGTCAGCCCGGAGAAGCTGCGGTAGTTGCGGGAGACCTCTACCGTGGCGGTCAGGCGCTCCGCCAGACCCTCCACGTTGTCGCCCAGCACGCTGACCAGCTTCTCCACGCCCTCCTCGTTGAACTGCTTCAGTCCGTCGGAGAGCTGCATGGCGCCGTCCCGCAGCCGCTTCACGCCATCCAGCAGGGCGGGCATATTGCTCTGGAGCTGCTGAGCACCGGCGGCAGCCTGATCCACACCGGCGGTGTAGCTATTCAGGCCCATGTAGAACACGTTGTACTGGTCCAGCTGCTGCTTCAGGCTGCGGATCTGCACGGCACCGGCGGAGGCCTGCTCCGTAGCGGCCATGATCTTCTGCTGCACCTCGTCGGAAGCCATGGTCTCCTCGATCTTCAGCTGCACCTGCTGCTCCGTGGCGGCGTCGATCTTCTGCCGGATCTCCTCCGTCCCCATAAGGGCCGTCACATTCTTGGAGATGGTCTGCTGCACGGCGGGAGTCTGCATCTGCAGCTCCACGGCGGCATCCACCTGTGCCTTCAGCTCAGGACTCTGCTGATACTGCTCCATGGTGTAGCCCATGGCGTTGAGCACCTGCCCCAGCACCTGCTGGCGCACTTGCTCCGTCACCTGCGCCGTTACCTGCTGCTGCACGGTCTCGGTCACAGCGGCACGGATCTGATCCCGCGCGGCCTCCACGGCGGCAGTCACCTGCTCACGGGCGGCCTGCTCGGCCAGCGTACCGGCCTCGTCCAGCTGGGCCAGCACGCCGCCCAGCACGGTGGTGTAGTTGTCAATGGTCAGGGAGGGGATGGTGATGCCCGCCTGCGCCAGCTGGGGCTGCAGCTGCTCATCGGCCATAGCCAGCAGGGAGGTAAAGACCTGCTTGGCCCCGGTGTTCAGGGCGCTGCTGTTGGAGCTGAGCTGATTCAGACCGTCCGTCAGCTGATCCACGCCGTCAGACAGCTGTCCACAGCTGTCCAGCAGCGTGCAGAGTCCGTCATACAGCTGGGAGGAACCGTCCATCAGCTGATCCATGGCATCCGTGAGCTTGCCCAGAGAAGCGGACAGGCTCCCCAGATCGCCGGAGGTAAGGTCGTCGGTATCCACCTCATTGAGGAGGCTGTTGGAGACAACGGTAAGGGTGGTCTCCAGCGTGAAGTCCGTCACGTCGGCGCTGATCTCCACATAGTCGGGCAGCTCCAGCTGCTCCTTGCTGATGCCCAGATCCTCCTGCAGGCCGGGGAAGGCCATGCCCATGACGGCAATGCGGTCACCGTCGTTGATGAGCTTACCGTTGGAGACGGTGACATTGGAGAAGTGGGAGGTATCCAGCAGGGCGCCGGTAAGGGCCACGAAGGGGACATACACCTTCTGGCTGACGCCGTTGACGGTACGTACCTCATACTGGTTGTTTTCATACTCGAAGCGGATGGTCACCTTGCCGCTCCTGCCCGCCAGCTCGCTGGGGGTGACGGTCTTGCCGTCCAGGGTGTAGTGGATGCTCATGCTCACCGGCAGCTCCTTCTGGATGGTGCCGGTCCAGCAGTCGTCCTTCACCTGCTGGGCGTCGTTCAGGCTCTCGATGGCCTTCCGGGCCTCGGCGGGCAGGGCGTTCTTGATCCAGTCGCTGACCAGGATCTTCTGGGCGCTGCCGTCGGCAGCGGTCATGACGTATACCGTCTCATCCTTGACGGCCCCCGTGTCGGAGGCGGAGGCGGCCGTCACCACGGTGGACGGGGCCTCGGTATCATTGGCGTCCTTGCCCACGGCGTAGGTGGTGACGCCGGCGGCGCCTACGGCCACCGCCATGGCTAAGATCACAGCCAGAAATTTATTCTTTTTCATTTTACAACCTCCTGTTTACCAATGAGATGGGTCATACCACGGGTGGTGCGGCACACGATGCCGTCGCACAGGATCAGCAGAGCCGGCAACACCAGCAGCACCAGCAGCACGCTGATGATAGCGCCACGGGCCATCAGCATACACATGGAGCCCACGATATCGATGTTGGAATACAGCGCCACGCCGAAGGTGGCGGCGAACAGGCCCATGCCGCTGACGATGATGGAGGGGGCCGAGGTCCGCAGGGCGGTCATGACGGCCTTCTTCTTATCCTCGCCATTGAGCCGCTCCGCCTTGTAGCGGGTGGTCATCAGGATGGCGTAGTCCACCGTAGCGCCCAGCTGGATGGTACTGATACAGATGGGGGCGATGAAAGGCAGCGACTGGCCCAGCACATGGGGCAGGCCCAGATTGATGAAGATAGCCAGCTCGATGACGGCGATCAGGACGAAGGGCAGGGAGAAGCTTCCCTCCACCAGCGCGATGATGAGGAAGATGGCGGCGATGGAGACGGCGTTGACCACCTTGAAGTCATGGTCCGTCGTCTCGATCATGTCCTTCATGCAGGGGGCCTCACCGATGAGCATTCCGCCCTCGTCATACTTCTTCAGGATGGCGTTCAGCTGGTCGATCTGCTCGTTCACGGCATCGGAGGCCACCTTATATTCGGAGTTGATGAGCATCAGCTCCCACTGGTCGCTCTCCAGCATGGAGCGCACGGAATCCGGCAGCACCTCCATGGGGATCATGGGGCCTACCACGCTCTCCATGCCCAGCACGTACTTCACGCCCGGCACCTGCTCCATCTCGTCGATCATGGCCCGGACGTCGCTGTCCGGCAGATCGGCGTTCACCAGCAGCATATGGGTGGAGGCGATGTCAAACTCCTCGGAGAGCTTCTTGTTGGCGATGACGTACTCCATGTCCTCCGGCAGGCACTGGCCCATGTCGTAGTATACCTCGTCGTTGGTCTTATCATAGCTGATGTAGGCCGGGGCGATGAGCAGGGCGAAGATCACCAGAAACACAGGGAAAATCTTGCACACGCCCTTGGCAAAGCCTCCCATATCGGGGATCAGGGACTTATGCCGTGTCCGCTGCAGAGGCTTATCAAGCACCAGGATCAGGGACGGCAGGATGGTCACGCAGCCCAGCACGCCCAGCAGCACGCCCTTAGCCATGACGATACCCAAGTCACGGCCCAGCGTGAAGGACATGAAGCACAGGGCGATGAAGCCGGCGATGGTGGTGGCAGAGCTGCCGATGACGGAGGTAAAGGTGTTGTGGATGGCCACCGCCATGGCCTCCTTGTGGTCGCTCTGCAGGGTCAGCTGCTCGTTGTAGCTGTGCCACAGGAAGATGGAGTAGTCCATGGTCACGGCCAGCTGCAGCACCGCAGACAGGGCCTTGGTGATGTAGGAGATCTCTCCCAAGAAGAAGTTGCTGCCAAGGTTATACACGATGGCCATGCCGATGCTGGCCAGAAACACGAATGGAACCAGCCAGCCGTCCAGCAGCAGCATCATGGCGGCGCAGGCACAGGCCACGGCCAGCGCCACATAGATAGGCTCCTCCTGCTCGCACAGGTCCTTCAAGTCCGTCACCAGCGCCGACATACCCGACACGAAGCACTGCTTGCCGGCGATGGAGCGGATCTCACGGATGGCGTCCATGGTCACGTCCTCCGAGGTGGCGGAGTCGAAGAACACCGCCAGCATCGTGGCATCATCGGTATTGAACTCGTTATACAGCTTATCCGGCAGCAGCTCCATGGGGATGGAGAGGTCCGCCACGGAATCGTACCACAGCACGCTCTCTACGTGGTCCACCTGCTGGATCTTCTCCTTCAGCTGGGCCACCTCCTGCACCGGCATATCCTGCACCACGATGAAGGAGAATGCTCCCTTGCCGAAGTCCTCCTTCAACGTCTCCTGCCCGATGACGGTATCCATGTCGCTGGGCAGAGAATAAATAATGTCGATATTATCAAAGGCAGCTATACCTAACTTTTTTAGCGCGTCGGATTGCACATTTATATACACGAAAGATATGCATTATTTTCTACATGTATTTCCATTGTAATTTCCCAAATGTATCTTGTTCTGAATAGCCGTCTGTGCTATACTGCCATCAGAAGCAGCGTAACAAAAATTCATATGTTTTGATTGCTAGTTCCCGCGCTGCCTCTATGTACATATAATTACCATGAGGAGGTGGCTGCCGTAACCAATCGAAAGATAATCGCAACTCAGTAGTATTCGTTATTTCAAGCAGGTAAGTAAATCCGAAAAAACATTTGATTTGAAAGGAGTATTGATATGAAAAGAAGCGTCTGTTTAATCGCGCTACTTCTTGTAGCCGCATTATGTCTGGCCACCTCAAGCGTTTTTGCCGCCGACATTTCTCCGCATGCTCCCGACTTTGATGACCCGCAGCGCCAAGCAGAAGTAGATGCCGTAAATACTCAGATTGATGAATTCATGAACAACGCTGTCGTTCCATACAGCAACTCCAGCAATGGGCTCTCCGTCCCGCTGTATCAGCAGGCCAACAGTTATTACTGCGGTCCTGCCAGCGTTCAAATGGTTGTTAAGTATATTACCGGTGTTTATATCCAGCAAAGCACACTTGCTAGTTCCATGGGAACCGCATCCAACGGTGGGACTCATGTATACCGCGTTGCTCAGGAACTCAATTCTCGTTGCGGTAGTGGAACATATCAGTATGTACACACAAGCGAGGCATCCTTCTCCGACAGTTTAATATACAGTATCAACAAGGGCCGCCCCATCATCGCACATGTAATGACCGGTGGGCTTCCTAATTACAATTACCAAAGTAATTCTGGTCATTACATCGTTGTACGAGCTTATTCAGTTTCGTTCTCGGGCACTTCGTCTTCTACGACATGCCAGTACAATGACCCGCATTACAATTCAAAGTACTACGGAACTTATACATGTACAATGTCTCAAATGCTATCTGCAATTAACGCAAATGCAGGCTATTTCATCCGCTCGACTTAATTTAATCCCGAGCAGAATTATAGGAGTTAAGTCATGAAGAACATTCGTCATCTGTGCGCTGGTTTACTCGTCATTATAATTGTCATAATTACACTTTGTTCATGTTCCAACGATCGCAGCGAACCGACTAATGCTGTTTCTCCCGCTGGCGATGTCTTCCACGAACTCACTCTCCCCGCCGTAACGGAAGGTCAAGTCTCCGTTCTGGATGCCCGCGGCAGCCGGATCCTCTATGTGCAGGAGGAGAAGCTGCTCTCAAAGGACGGCGGTTACGCCTACTACGAGACAAAACAAGTCGGCATTTACGATGTCGATGCCCAGAAATCACTTGCCGTCTGGGAACCGGAGACGCCCGGCAACTACTTCGGCGGAGCCCTGCTGGATGGAGATGCTGCCATTCTCGCCCTCCAGCTGGACTACACAAACGCCTACCCCGCACAGTTTGCGGCCATGTACTTCGGCGGTTCGCAGCGCAGCCTCGTAGAATTCACCGGTGAACTGCAGTGGCTGCTCCCCTTCTCCGGCAAGGAGGCTCTTGCCAGCTACCGCACGGACGGCGGCGCTTTCGGTGTTTACCGTCTCTCCGCGGACGGCTGCACAGATGCTCTGCTGCTGCAGGCTGATGCGAACACCGAGCCGATGGGCGGCGATCTTGCCGTCTGCGGTGACCGCTTCTGCTATGCCTATGCCAAAAATGGCCAAGTCACCCTGTGCACCGTCTCCGCCGACGGCACACAGGGCGCTCTTGCCCTGCCAGAGTCTGCGAAGCTGGACTCGTTCTGGCTGACCGATGGCGGCCCGCTCGTCTGCCAATATGTCGAGCAGAACGGCAAGGCGCAGCGGCTGCTCACGCGCTATGCCTCTGGCGAGACGCACGAGGTCACACGCCCGGCTGCGGACGGCGCGCTGTATCAGCTCCGCTTTGCAAACGGCTGCGGCTTTGCCGTGAATGGCAGCTGGGGGCTTCAGCTCCTGCAGCTCTCCGAGGATGGCACGGTCAGCTGCCGCGGTGTAACGGAGTTGCCCGGTGAGCTAACCTCTGTGCAGGTCCGCATCCTGTCCAGCGGCGACGGCAGCTTCTGCCTGTTCTACCCCGAGGCACAGCGGCTGTTCCGCGCCGTACCAAATAGCTGATATCGTTTCCCATGCCGCGGCCCAAAAGGCCGCGGCAGTTTTAGCGCCGCGAGACTGCCGGATTTGTCATTGCGAGGGCGCTTTGCGCCCGTGGCAATCTCGGGAAGGCAGTCACGATTTTGCTGGGACTTTTTCCATTTACCGCACTGCATATTATTGAAAATTACGGGATATTTTCTGTAAAAATATTGACAGGAACATTATGGTATGATATGTTGGACTTATCGGAAGGGACTACTTATCAAACGTTCAATTGGAACGGAAGGAGAAAATGCCCATGAAAAACCCGAGATATTGGAAATTACTGGCTTTCACGATTGCAGTCATCGCCATTTCCTCTCTCCTGTTCGGCTGCACAAAGCAGAAATTGGAACCGATGACAAAAGTCTGGGTTTCCCCCTATTACATCAGTAATTGGGTATACAACGCGGAAGGCAAATACCTGCATACAGGAGATAACGGCGCGGTAACAGCGGATTCTACGATGGAAATTCTGCATGAGAGTACCTGGCCAATGGGCGTTACGGCTTCAATGCCAAAGTATCTGATTCCAGATACAGAAAAGTTGCGTTTTGAAGTCACGGCGAAAAATGCCGGGATACGGGCGGATTCCAATGAGGTTTATCTCATAGCAGAACTGGTGAATGAAGCCGATGATCAGTGGCTGGAGCTGACAGCGAACGGTTTCCGTCTGAAGGGCAAAGTAACTTCATACAATGCAAGGGGGCATTTTAAGCAAGCAGCTTTTCCAAGTGCAGACGACTTCTATTACAAACTGACCGGCGAGCAGGAGAGCGATCTGCGGGTGTACTGGCAGGACAATACGCTCCGGATCGTCTCCGAAAGTCCCGGTGAAGTTACGCTGCATTTAAAAGATTTGCGTGACACCTACCAATTCCCGGCAGGCGGCTGCGTGATCACGGACTTCGCCGACGGGAAGATCATTGTTAAATAATCAAAAAACATAGGTCCCGGCCCGGCGGCGTCCCCGCCGGGCCGGTGTCTGCAGCGGCGTTCCCTGCGCGCCATGGGCAGTTACAAGTTTCCGGATACCCTCGCCGACCGCACCGGCTCCCAGATTTGTCATTGCGAGGAGGCCGCAGGCCGACGTGGCAATCTCGGGAAGGCAGTTACGTTTTGCCGGAAGTACCCAATTATCCGGCCAAGTACTGCGAGATTCCCACGTCGCTTTGCTCCTCGGAATGACACGTCAAGCGAGTGCAGCGGTGCACCAGTGCCTTTCTGCCGTTGAATGCTCCCCCTACTGGGCGGTCACTGACCGCCGCTACATTTTCCTCTCGTCCGGCGGGTTGTGCAGGAGATCTTCAAGCTCGGCATCCCCATCCTCGGCATCTGCTACGGCTGCCAGCTCATGGCGCAGTATCTCGGCGGGGAAGTGACCGCCGCCGGCAAAGACACCGCGCGTGAGTACGGCAAGACGGAGACATGGTTTGACACCGATTGCCGTCTGTTCCGCGGCCTGCCGGAGCAGAGCATTACGTGGATGAGTCACGGGGACTACATGGCCAAGGTGCCGGAGTCGTTCCGGCTCGTGGCGCATTCGGATGCCTGCCCGACGGTCGGCATCTGCGACGAGGCGCGCGGGTTCTACGGCGTGCAGTTCCACCCCGAGGTCAACCACACTGAGTACGGTCAGGCCATGCTGCGCAATTTTCTCTATGAGGTCTGCGGCGCGACCGGTGACTGGACGATGGGCGACTTTATGCGCAAGTCCATTGAGGACATCCGCGCCAAGGTCGGCGACGGCAAGGTGCTGCTGGCGCTTTCCGGCGGCGTGGACTCCTCCGTTGCGGCGGCGCTGCTGGCCGAGGCTGTCGGCAGTCAGCTCACGTGCATCTTTGTCGATCACGGTCTGCTGCGCAAGAACGAGGGCGACGAAGTCGAGGCCGCGTTCCAGAACTGGGACATCAACCTCGTGCGTGTCAACGCCGAGGAGCGCTTCCTTACGCGCCTGAAGGACGTCTCCGACCCGGAGACCAAGCGCAAGATCATCGGCGAGGAGTTCATCCGGGTCTTTGAGGACGAGGCCAAGAAGATTGGCTCGGTCGACTATCTGGCACAGGGTACGATCTATCCCGACGTGATCGAATCCGGCACGAATGTCGCTGCCGTCATCAAGAGCCACCACAACGTCGGCGGTCTGCCGGACTTTGTGGATTTCAAGGAGATCATTGAGCCGCTGCGTCTGCTGTTTAAGGACGAGGTGCGCGCGCTCGGCCGCGAGCTCGGCCTGCCGGAGTATCTGGTCATGCGCCAGCCGTTCCCGGGGCCGGGGCTGGCCATCCGCTGCCTCGGCGCGGCGTCCAAGGATAAGCTCGACATTCTGCGCGACGCGGACTTCATCTTCCGCGACGAGATCGCCAAGGCACATCTTGAGCAGACGATGAATCAATACTTCGCGGTGCTGACGAATATGCGCTCTGTCGGTGTCATGGGCGACGGCCGCACGTATGACTATACGCTCGCGCTGCGCAGCGTCACGACGACGGACTTCATGACCGCCAACTGGACGCGTATTCCGTATGCGGCCAGAAAGTTCTCCGACACTAAACAAGAGAACTATAACCAAACGAAAGGGGTGATGAAATGGAGAATACGAGCTTTATGAAAGTGGATGAAGTGGCACACAGGTGGGCGTTTCCAAATCCCTACGCCTACAAGATCGTCCAGAGGTTAAATGCCGAACTGAAAGAAAAAAGGCATTTTGACCATCTCCGGACGAGTGAACAGAAAGTATTTTATGGAGCGCACCTGTTACGGCGCAGGAAGAAAGGAGTAATCGCATTGGCAAGTTTATAAGGAACCGAAAACCAACACTTGGCGGGTCATTTATCGGTACACAGATTGGAACGGAGAACGGAAGCAATCCCAGAAGCGTGGCTTTCAGACAAAACGAGAGGCACAAAGCTGGGAGCGGGAACAGCAACAAATTGGGTTCAGATTTGGATATGACCTTCCGAAGCTTTGTGGAGCATTATGAGGAAGATCGGCGCAGCCGCATCAAGGACAGCACCTGGGAGAGCAAGGAGCACATCATCCGTACCAAGCTGCTCCCCTATTTTGGAAAGCTCAAAATGAGCAGTATCACCCCGCAACAGATCGTTCGGTGGCAGAATGAGTTAATCAACTATCGTGACAAGGATGGGGCTCCCTACTCACCTGTGTATCTTAAAAGCATCCAGAACCAGATCAGCGCCATTTTCAATCACGCCGTCAGATACTACAACCTGAAGGAAAATCCCTGTAAAAAAGCCGGAAGTATGGGCAAGAAGAAAAATCGTGAAATGGCTTTTTGGACAAAGGAGGAGTATCTGCAATTCATTGATGCAATGATGGACAAGCCACTGTCGTTTTATGCTTTTGAGATGATGTACTGGTGCGGCATCCGTGAGGGGAGCTGCTGGCGCTGACCCCGGCGGATTTTGACTTTGATAAACGCACAGTCACGATCAACAAGACATTTCAGCACACCGGCGGGAAAGACATCATCACGCCGCCAAAAACAGAAAAGAGCAATCGCACAATTACGATGCCACGCTTTCTGGCAGATGAAATGCAGGAGTATTTGAAGATGCAGTACGACATTGGCCTGGATGACCGGATGTTCCCGGTCACGAAAAAGCTATCTGTATCGGGAAATGCAGCGTGGCTGTCAGGAAACCGGCGTAAAGCGTATTCGGATCCACGATTTACGACACAGCCACATCAGTCTTTTGATCGACCAAGGTTTTTCTGCGGTTGCTATTGCCGACCGGGTAGGCCACGAAAGTATCGACATCACCTACAACTATGCACATCTGTTTCCCTCAAAGCAGACAGAAATGGCGGATAAGTTGGATATGGAAAGAGGTATTTAGGATGTCATTGAAGAACAGGGACGAGCATAATCGCTGGCGTAATAAGACGGTTGCCTTCCGGGTATCGCCGGAGGAAGATGCTCAAATTGAACGCTATGTGCAGCTCTCCGGGCTGACAAAGCAGGACTATATCACCCGGCGGCTCACCCACAAGGATGTGATGGTGCAGGGCAATCCCAGAGTTTTCAAGGCGCTGCGGAATCAGCTTGCCGAAGCACTTTTGGAATTGCAGCGCATTGAGACTGGCGGCGCAGTCAATGATGAGCTGCTTGACCTAATTGAAATGATAGCCGATATTCTCGGCGGAATGAAGGAGGAATCTGAATGAACAAAGAAAAAGAAATGACCGCTCCCGTTGTATCTGTTGGCGCAGATACGGAGCAGTCATCCCAAAACCTCACTGATAATAGTTTAACCGATTTTGATTCGGATTTCAAGGGGGCTGACGATGATTTCTACCGGGAAATGCAAAGAAGGATGGCTCCGGACTATCTGGAAACGGTATCTATGACTACCCTCTATGACACCGACTTTGAGGGGCAGGAGCCTCTGATCGATGGCCTGCTGTATCGGGGAGCCTATTTACTGGCAGGTTCCCCGAAGGTGGGAAAGAGTTTCCTGATGGCCCAGCTTGCCTATCAGGTCAGCACCGGCCTGCCTCTGTGGGGCTATAAGGTGCGAAAAACGGGCGTTCTTTACTTTGCGCTGGAAGATAACTATGCCCGCTTGCAGCGGAGGCTATTCCGAATGTTCGGCGCTGAGGCGGCAGAAAATCTGTATTTTGCTACCCACTGTAAAACAGCCAACAGCGGTCTGGAGGATCAGATTCGCAGCTTTATGAAAGAGCATCCCAACACCGGCCTGATTATCATCGACACCCTGAAACGGGTGCGTGAGGTTGGCGGAGCGGATTTCAGCTACAGTAGTGACTACGATATTGTGGCCCGGCTGAAGACTGTTGCCGACAGCTATAAGGTAACGATGGTAATCGTTCACCACACCCGCAAGTTGGAGGCAGATGACAAATTCGATATGATTGCTGGAACCAATGGCCTGTTGGGTGCAGCGGATGGCGGATTTGTTCTCAGTAAAGAGAAACGCACCTCCAATGCGGCGGTGCTGGATGTCACCGGCAGAGATCAGGAGGATCAGCGGCTACACCTGAACAAGAATCTCGAAACTCTGGTATGGGAGTTGGAGAGCGTTGAAACGGAGCTTTGGCAGGAACCGCCAGACCCGTTTCTGGAAAGTATTGCAGCATTTCTTTCTTCGGCGGGTGAACGCTGGGAGGGCACAGCATCCGAGCTGTGCAGCCTGCTGCATCTGGACTGCAAGCCCAATGTGCTATCCCTTCGGCTGAGCATCGGCTCTGTGCGGCTGCTGCGGGATTACGACGTTCACTACAAGGCAAGCCGCAATCACGGTGGACGCAAAATCTCCCTGTGGAAGGAGATGGAGTCGGACGGCGTGTCAAAGGGTGACGACCGTGACGATCTTTTGGTGGGCAGTGGCGTGGTCTAAAAACATCGTCACCACCGTCACGGGTTTGTCACGCTTTGAAGTTTCGGCAAGCCGTGCGGCTGCCCTTTCAAAGGGCATTGAGCACTGGGGAGGCAGCCCGCAGGCTGCCGGGGCGAAGTCCCGGTACAGGGTTGGTGCTCGATGCACCGGCTCTGTACCAGCCCCTCGGAGAGCGCAAACAGCATCTTTTGATGGCCGCAGGCTGTCAAAAGTGCTTTTGCGTTACTCTTGACAAGAGTAACAGAAACCCCCGGCTGCGGCCGGAGGGTGAAAGGAAGTGAGATTTTATGAAGAGAACGATCAGTGCCGAGGTCGGTAAAGGTTCTGTCAACCACAACAGCCGCAAATTTCGGGCGGAGAATGTAGACGAAAGCCGCACGCACCTGAACATTGATTATTGCAATGAACGCATCCAGGCGGTATACCACCAGCTTTTCGATGAGGCTCTGAAACGGTACAACGAGAAGCAAGCCCGTGCAGACAGGCGTATTCCAAACTACTATGAGAAGATTCGTTCCGGCAATCAGGAGAAGCCTTTCCACGAGATCATCCTGCAAATTGGAAATAAAGAAGATATGAGCGCCACCGGCGAGTATGCGGAGCTGACACGAACTGTGCTGGATGAATACTATCGAGGCTTTCAGGCGCGCAATCCAAACCTCCGGGTGTTCTCGGCACATCTCCATATGGACGAGGCAACGCCTCATCTGCACATTGACTTTGTGCCATTCACCACTGGGAGCAAGCGTGGACTTGATACCCGTGTATCGCTGAAACAGGCGCTGGCGGCGCAAGGCTTCAAGGGGCGGCACTCGTGGTGCAACGGAATGGGCGCAGTGGGTGCAGTCCGAAAAGGAGCAGCTTGCCGCCGTGATGGAGCGGTATGACATTCAGTGGGAGCAGAAAGGGACGCACGACAAGCATCTCTCCGTTCTGGACTACAAGAAACAGGAGCGGGAAAAAAGAGATTGCGGCGTTGGACAGCACCCTGGCCGAAAAGCAGGACGAGCTGGAAACGGTGCAGAATCGAATTGACAACTTCGATCAGGGGGCACATTCCATTGAGCGGTTGGAGCAGCGAATTGAGTCGGATGCAGAGTTTCAGCTCCCCGATCCACCCACCCTGATGACCGCCAAGACCTATAAGCAGCGATTCGTTGACCCGTTGATTAAAAAGCTGAAAGAGGTTATCCGAGAGGTGTTTTATCGCTATTACAAGGCACTGGACAGCTACCACCGGCTGAATAACACCAACGGGCGGCTCTACCGAGAAAACGAGCATCTGGCCATTGTCAATGACAAGCTCAAAGGAGAAAATGGAGTCCTACGCTCCGAATTGAAGGATTTTCGCTTCCTGCGGAAGGTCCTTGGCAGTCGGCAGATAGATAATCTGATTGCGCAGGCGAAAGATATAGAGCAGCAGCGAAAGCAAACCCAGCGCACAAGGCGCAGAAATACAAATTATGAAAGGTAGGAACAGACAATGGCAAAGACAATTTTTTGAGGAAATGGGCGGTACTTATACGCAGGTCGGAGATTATCTTCTCCCTGATCTGAAGCTGCCCGAAGAAGAACAGCAGCCCATCGGCGTGTGGGGACAGCGCCACCGGCGTTACCTGAAGGATCATCGACGGGCAACCTATGCGGCCCTGCTCACCAGTAGCAAGCTGAACAGCTACCTTGCCGACATCGACCGACAGGCAGAGGAAATGTTCCTTCGGCTGGTAAAGCAGATGGCTGAGGTGGAAGGTGTCACGGAGACCCTGAAAGCTACCGATCCAATGGAGTGGGTCGGCAGGATGAATAACATCCGAAATAGAGCTATGGAGATTGTAAACACGGAACAAATTTACGTCTAAGCAATGGGGCAGGCGAAATTCCTGCCCCTATTTTTTTCTGTCGAAAATAGCCCTCATGTTTTGGTGAGATTATCTTGTAAATCCGTTTGTTCTGTGATATAATATACCCAAACCGATTTTGAACGGAGAATCAAAATGCCTATTTCCTATGACAAGCTTTGGAAGTTGCTGATTGATAAAAAGATGAACCGCACGGAACTCAAGGACGCATCTGGCATTAGCTTCAACGTGCTTGCAAAGATGGGTAGAAATCAATTTGTTTCTATGGAAAGCCTGCATAAGATATGTCTCACGCTAAAGTGTGATGTTGGAGATATAATGGAATTTATCGATGAGTGAAATAATGCAAAATCCTTTTTAGAATCACACAGGAGTGAGAAGAAATGCAGCAACCATTAACTTGCGTAGAAATTTGTGCTGGAGCTGGCGGACAAGCACTTGGCCTTGCAATGGCCGGGTTTATTCATGTGGCTTTGGTCGAATATGAGAAAGATTACTGTACTGTCTTGAAGCAGAATAGGCCTGAGTGGAATGTAATTTGCGATGATGTTCACCACTTTGATGGTCGTCCATACAAAGGTGTTGATTTGCTGGCCGGAGGGGTTCCCTGTCCCCCTTTTTCCGTGGCAGGAAAACAACTCGGCCAAGATGACGAACGTGATTTGTTTCCTGAGGCAATTCGCTTGATAAAGGAGATTCAACCGCGTGCTGTCATGCTTGAAAATGTCCGTGGCTTTCTTGATCCGGGCTTTGATGAATACCGCGACCACATTTTTACGTCGATTCAAGAGCTCGGCTATGTAACCCATATCAAGCTCTTGAACGCCTCTGATTATGGTGTTCCGCAGCTACGTCCCAGAGTGGTTATCATCGGCATTCGGAAGGATCAGATTGGAGCATTTGCCTATCCTGATGAACAGCCAGATAGTGCCCCCACTGTTGGCGATACGCTCCGTGATTTTGATGGCACAGAATGGATGGGAAGGTGCGAAGCAGTGGGCATCTAATGCAAACCGAATTGCCCCAACTCTTGTAGGCGGCTCTAAAAAGCATGGTGGTCCCGACCTTGGTCCCACACGCGCCCGTAACGCATGGGCAGAGCTTGGCGTGGATGGCCGAGGAATTGCAAACGAAGCACCGGCTCCCGGATTTGAGGGTATGCCCCGGTTGACAAGTCGAATGATGGCACGGATTCAAGGTTTCCCCGATACATGGACATTCGGAAACCGGAAAACCGTAGCCTGCAGAATGATTGGAAATGCATTCCCGCCCCCGGTTGCCCGGGCAGTTGGAGAAAAAATTAAGGAGTGTTTGGAACATGGATGCATTGATAGCGAATGCGAGATTTCACTTTCACAAGCGGTTGTTTGAAACCAACACACTGACGTTGACCACAGCAGGCGTCGCATCCAATGCAGACACAAGCAGCCGCGGCTCAAAGGCGATTGCGCGGAGGATCGTTGACATTCTTGTAGAGGAACAGCATCATGCTGTCTCCACAGTCGACAAAATTTCCGGGCAGACTCTCGGAAAGCAATTTGAAACGCTGACAATGGAGTTCCTGCGTGAAACCTTTCCCTATTTGCAGAACCTCCGTCCCGGAAACTGGACAATTCTTCAACTCGGCAATAACAACAAGCTGAAAACAAGCGATTTTGCCCAGTATGAACACCTCGCTTACTTAAATGCGCTTACGACACAGAACGCACAGTTGGCTGCTGCACTCGGGAATGATTACCTCGTTGCGCCTGACGTTGTTGTTTATCGCGATCTCTATGAGGACAGCGAGATCAATGCCGCTCAGACCATTGTTGATGACGAAATCTGCAAAATGGCTGATATTCGGAAGTCTAACGGCGGAAAACCCATTCTTCATGCCAGTGTCTCTGCAAAGTACACGATGCGTAGCGACCGTGCACAGAACAGCCGGACAGAGGCCTTGAATTTGATTCGCAATCGGAAAGGGCATTTGCCGCACATCGTTGTCGTGACGGCAGAACCCATGCCGAACCGTCTGGCATCTCTTGCGCTTGGTACCGGTGATATTGACTGCGTATATCACTTTGCACTCTATGAGTTGATTCGTGCGGTCAGGGAAGTCGGCTCTGAGGATGCGATAGAAACACTGGAAACCTTGGTGCAGGGCAAGCGGCTGAAAGATATTTCTGATCTGCCGCTGGATTTGTCTGTGTAATGGCTGATTCTGTTTCCTCTGCCCGCCGTAGTGAGATCATGTCGCACATCAAAAGCAAAGATACCAGTATTGAACTTTTGGTGCGCCGCAAGCTATTTTCTATGGGATACCGCTACCGTGTGAATTACAAGGCGCTGCCCGAAAACCGGATATTGTATTCACCAGAAAGAAAATTGCTATCTTCATTCATGGGTGCTATTGGCATGGGCATGATTGTGGCAGTCATTATGCTCACGCCAGTCAATCCAATAAAGCATATTGGGGACCCAAGATAGAGCGAACAAAGCAACGAGATCAGGAGCATATTCAAGCGCTTGAGGCTGACGGCTGGAAAGTCATTGTGCTGTGGGAATGTGAAATTAAGCAGGAATTTGAAGCAACGATTAGTTGCCTTCTTGACATTATAGAATAATGAGGTGATTTTTTTTGGTAGACGGGAAAAAAGAGTATTTGCAAATGCTGCAAGAGCCAATTTGCAGGATGTCTACAATTTCTGCAATTTTTAAAGGTTTTGCGGCAACCATTGTAGCTGGCATTTCGGCTATATCTTATTCATCCACCAATGTATGGGTTTTGGCGCTTTCGTTTTTGCCTGTGCTCTCATTTGCTGTTTTGGATGTCTATTATTTGAAATTGGAAAGAAAATTTCGCTTCTTGTTTGATCAAGTACGTATGGACAAACATGAAATTGATTTTTCAATGAAACTTACTAATGATCCACTAGCGATTATCAGTGCAAAAGCTCGGACTTGGGATTGCATCAAGTCTCCTAGCATCTATCTGTTTTATCCGCTGATGCTACTAATACTCGCTTCAGTCTTGGTTTTAAAAATTACAAATACAATATAAGAGGGGGGGGATATTTAGGCATGAGATCAATATTCGAGCAAGGTTCTTTATCTGCATATTCTCAGGTACGCCTCGATGATTCGAGGTCTCCGATTCTAGAGCATTTTCAGTATGGCGCAAGGAAAACAACAGTATTTATTTCTCATAAACATGATGACCTTGATGACCTAAAAGGACTTTTAGGATTTTTTAGAGAACCGGTATGGCGTTAAAGTCTATATCGATAGCCGCGATCCTTCTATGCCTAAAACAACTTCAGCTCAAACAGCCCTTAATATCCGTGAAAGAATAAAAGGCTGTGATAAATTTATTCTTCTCGCTACCAATGGCGCAATAGAGTCAAAATGGTGCAACTGGGAGTTGGGATATGGAGACGCTCAAAAATTCAGGAAACATATTGCGCTGTTTCAAATGAAACCTGAAAATACCTCGGATAGCGCTTATAAAGGTTCAGAATATATGTCAATTTATCCTTACATTACCTATTACAATGGAACGGAGACATATACGGATGGAAGCCCAATCCCTCGCGGTTATTATGTTAGAAGGCAAGAATCTGACGGAAAAAATTATATTACGCCTCTTTCCGATTGGTTTCAGGACAGATAGGAGATGATTGAATTGGGACGAAAAGTGTTTGTATCTTACAAATATAAAGATAACGATGTAAAAAGATACCTGATGTTACACAACCCACTTGGCCTTGCGACTACGTTGATTATATAAAAAACAAGGTCTTGTCCGACGATGATATCTATAAGGGTGAAGATAGCGATCAAGACATCTCATCTTGGAGTGAGGATGATATTTGGGAGCATCTAAAGGAAAAAATTTACGATAGTACCATTACCATCGTTCTAATTTCACCCAATATGAAAGAACCTGGTAAGTGGCAGCGATCCCAATGGATTCCATGGAAATCAGTTTTTCAGTGAGAGAAACAACACGTAATAACCGTACAAGCCATCGCAATGCTATTCTTGCTGTTATTCTGCCAGACCAAAACGGATCGTTCGACTACTATGAAAAGAATGAGCTATTCCCCATTTTGAAAAGCAATATTGACAATGGATATATTTACGTTGTCACATGGGATGATTTTTGAAGTACCCCCAAATAGATATAAACATTGCGTTTGACCATAAAGATGATACTCCTGACTACAAAATTGTTAAATCGCTATAGCATACAAGGCGGTGAATAATATGGAATCGCACGATAATCCGATAGTATTTATCAGCTATTCTCAAGACTCATTAAGTTTTTCGGATAAGGTACTTGATTTTTCAAATAGATTAAGAAGCGAAGGAATAGACGCTATTCTAGACCAGTATGAAGAAGCACCACCAGAGGGATGGCCTCGATGGATGGAAAATAGCATAAAGAAAGCAGACTATGTAATTATTATTGGTTCGCAGGGGTACTATCAAAAAAACAAATGGTGGCGGTCAATCCGGAAAGGGCCTTGGCGTAAAATGGGAAGGAAATATTATCTATCAGATGCTGTATATGGCCGATTCCACAAACAAGAAGTTTATTCCTGCAGTATTTAATGGAGATGATGTAAAGTATATTCCTACACCACTTCAAGGCAGTACATACTACAACATTTCAAGCAAAACCGATTTTGACAGATTGTATTGGCGGTTAAGGGGTGTTTCAACAAAGAGAAACCACCGCTTGGAAAGTTAAGGCCATTACCAGCTAAAGAAAGAAAAATCTCTTCTTTACTTCATTGATTGATGTTGAAACGTGGGATAAAGCTGTTTGGCGTGGTGCTGGTTTTATACTTGGATATACAGATCTCCCGACGCTACTTTTGCCTTTTGTTAACGAAAAATATGCAATAAAAATATTTAGAGATTGGATTTCTGATCTTGGAAACGAAGACAAAAATGATGATATTCGAGTAGCTTTAGTGGAAGGCGATGTTCCTGGGGAATCAGCGGGATACTATATTGTTATTGGCACAAATCTCGACGAAGCCATTAAACGAGCTGAAAGGAACGGATTTCCAGCAGAAGACTTGCTTATTATGAATGTTTCTCGTTTTATTCGAGCAAATCCTACTGATAATTTCAAATGCTATAATCTTTTTAAACAAGCATATGAAGAAACTCAAGAATTCTATCTAATGCCTGCTGTGATAAACGAACAGACTGGAGCGATTAAGCCGCTACAATCTTATAAAATCCGTAAAAAGTGCTAATCTATCGCAACATAAAAGATATTACCGAAAATGATTAAATCAAATTATCACCGCAGCTGAATCGGCAATGAGAGAAAAACTGAGTTGCAAAGTCACGGACTGAAAACGAAATGTTAAAAGGACTTAGCTGTCAGGCGTAGCAATGGCAAGGAAAATCACCGAGATCAGTCCACTACGGGCTTTTCTCGGTGATTTTTCTTATATCCGTACATTCGGTTTACGCTAATTCTCCTGCTACAATAATTGCAGAAAATCAAAGGAGGAACAGCGTATGAAGCAGAAATACCATGTGGAACTGAACCGGCAGGAATGGCGGCTTATCATTGAGAGGGCTGAGCCGATTTCGCAACAAGTTGATTGCGGCGGGACGGTACACAGATGCCGTAGATGAGATATTAATCAAAGTCGCCAAGGCAAAGCCGCAGAAGTCAATGTTGTGGGGATGGAGGCGCTGATGATGGAAAAGTACATTACCGATGAACGCACAGGGCTGAAGTATGAACTGGTTGGAGACTATTATCTCATTGCCGGGGACGATGAGCCAGAGGAAGATCAGCCAATCGGGGCATGGGGGCAGCGGCATCTCCGCTTCTTATCTCAAGAAGCATCGCCGTGTATAGCGTGTTTTCAATTTCACTGTTTCAGCTTCATAATTTGCAGACATAGCAGCATAGCGCTCATCGGAAAGCCGTCCGAACACATGATCCTCGTAAATATGCTGAAGTAAGGTGTCCAGTTCATCCAGCCTGCGCTTGCAGGTGTCCGCTTCTTTCTGCTGCGATATTCTCTCGCCGTTCGATTCCCGTTCAGAAAGTTGGACGAGGTGTTCTACATAGGCATCGTGGTCAGCAGCTGCCAGCGCTGCGTGTTTCTGAATATCACCAACAGCAACTCCGTCACCTGCTCCAACGCGATGCAATGCGAAGAACACTCTTTTCCGCCGTAACGCCGGTGCGTATTGCAGCTGAAGTGACCTTTCGATTTGCGATTTTTTTTCGAGTGGTGAATACCATTCGCGTGTTGCACCCACCGCAAATCATCAGCCCACGGAACATATTATCCGTGTTGGTCCAAGTAGCAGGCTGCTAAGGTGGCTTGATCGACCAGCGGTTCATGTGTGTTCTCTACGATAACCCATTCTTCCGGCGGACGCTCTACGATGCGATTGTCCTTGAAAGATCTTGTAGTATAGCGTTGGCTGACCAATTTTCCTAAATAAACAAGGATTGCTCAGAATCTGATATACGGTTGTCTTCGCCCAACTGTACGGATGCTTGACACGCTTATTGGCAATATACTTGCCCTCGGTGTTCATCAGATATGCCGTTCACCTTAGAGAAGCAGAAATTTATCCGGCGCAGTCGAGCAGGACGGCATTCAATCCTTTCGGACCGCCGTCACAGGTTTTGCAATCGCCTTGCGGTAAATGATAAGGAAATGACCGCGGCGATCACTTCCGTGACCCAAAACGCATGCCAGACGCCAACGGCGTCGAAAAGCCTGCTGAGTAAAAACGCAGTTGGGATGATAACCACAACATACCGGCAAAGTGAAATCAGTAATGAAGGAATGCCTTTTCAAGTCCCTCCAGTGCGCCGGAAGATGTAACGGAAACCGCCGAGGCGATAAACCCGGCCCCGATGATACGCAGGGCGGTTTCCCCGGCTTGAATCGTCGCTTCTGTGTGGGTAAACAGCCCCATCAACTGTCCGGGGATTAGCAGACATATCACTGTTCCAAGCACCATAATGATACCGCTCATGCACAAGACAATTTTATAAATCTGGCTGACTCTTTTGTTCTCCCCCGCACCGTAGTTATAGCCGATCAAGGGGCGCATCCCCTGAACAATGCCATTAGCTGGAAGATAGACAAATGTCTGCAATTTGTAATAGATTCCCAAAACCAGAATATACACTTCGGAATATGCCGCCAAAATCGCATTGAGCGCCGAAATCAAAAGAGACGGAAGCGCAAGATTCAAGGTTGCGGGAATGCCGATGGAGTACAGCTTTATTACCATCTTTTTGCTGAGCAAAATGTACTGCCTGCGGATATGCACGCGAATTGGCCGCGCAAGATAGACTACAAGGTAAATCGTCAGCGTCAGAGCCTGTCCGATGCCGGTCGCCAGCGCAGCGCCTTCGATTCCCATTTCCGGGAATGGGCCATAGCCAAAAATCAGAACGGGATCTAAGACAATGTTTGTGATGCACCCGCACATCAGGCTTATCATGGTCGTTTTCATGTTTCCTACTGCCTGGAACAATTTCTCAAACGCCATGCTGACGGTAACAATGAGTGTAAAGGCGAACGCAACGACAGAATAGCGGACGCCAAGTTCAATGACCGCTTCGGATGAAGTGAACATCCGCAGGAAAACCGGCATGATCGTAATACAGCAGACTGTCATAACAACGCCATGAATCACGGCAAGCACAAGTCCCTGCGTGGCGGCCTGATCCGCTTTTCTGTGATCCCCGCGCCCAGATAGAAGGCGATCACTGCATTGATCCCAACGCCAAATCCAATTCCGGCAGCATTGATAAAATTTTGAACCGGGTAAACCAACGATAATGCCGTCATAGCCTCCTCGCTGATCTGCGCGACGAAAAACTGTCCACAATGTTATAGAGCGAATTAACTAGCATGGATAACACCATAGGCAATGACATGGATAAAATCAGCGGTAATACCGGTTTCTCTTTCATGAAAGTGTCGTTCATCATTTTTCCTCCCTGGAACACGTTATGAGATATTTTTGCGGCGATGCCATGCCATCATCACAAGAGCAACGAGCAAAGTGGCAGTTTCGGCAACCGGAAATGCAAGCCAGATTCTGTTCAGACGGAACAATTTGTCCAGACACCATAAGGCGGGAACAAGGAAAAGCATCTGCCTGCATAATTGGATTGCCATGCTGGAACCTACTTTTTTCCGTAGCCTGAAAATAGGTGGAAATCATCGTAGAGAGGCCGCAAAACAGATAGCTTGCCGCCATAATCCGCATAGCGGATATCCCAAAGGAGCGCATGGTTTCCGACGCCGTAAACAATCCCAAAATCTGTGCTGGAAAAAGGATGACGGCCAATGTCCCCAGTATCATCATACCAGTGACCAAAGCGGTTCCGTATCGGAAAGCGGAATGCAGCCGTTCGCTGTTGCCTGCGCCGTAGTTAAACCGCATGACAGGCAAACAGCCTTGAATCAAGCCGTTTACCGTCATAACGATCAGCTGCTGCACCTTAAAATATGCGCCGAAGAAAGCAATCGCCGTATCGGAATACGCCACCAGAAACAGATTGACGAACGTCACCATAAACGAACTGAGGGTGTTCATAATAAAAGATGGCAGGCCAAAGGCAAAAATACGGCGGATCATCTGCTTTTGCAAATGAAAGCCTTTGATTTTTACCTGCACTTTCTGCTTTTTGCCCAGCAGCAAAGCAAATGCCAAAATCATGGATAATGAATAGCCCGCAACAGTAGCTACCGCAGCGCCGCGGATTCCCATAGCTGGGAAAATACCAATTCCAAAAATCAGAATGGGGTCGAACACGAAGTTGACGACCACGCCCGCGATCTGGAACCACATGGGAGCGACCATGTTCCCGGTGGCCTGTATCATCTTCTGGATGGCGATATGCACCATATTGGGAATTTGCATGAAGGAGCACACACTCATATAGGCGATGCTCAGCTGATAAATTTCTTCATTATTGGTGAATGCCCGAAAATAGGGTTTCATAATCAGTAATGCCAGATGATTGAGCAAAGCACCAATTCCAAAGGCCAGTAACAATCCATGTGTGACGGTTGTATTTGCATCATCCTGCTTTTTCTGTCCAAGATATCCTGCTATCAGCACATTCACGCCGACCCCGATCCAGATAGACGCTGCATTCATCAATGTTGTAATCGGGAATGCCAGAGAAACAGCGATCAGTGCATTCTCACTCAACCGTGCCACAAACGCGCTGTCTATCAGGTTATAGGAATATTGCAGGAACATGGAGATCAGCGGCGGTATCGACATTTGCCAGATGAGCTTTCCAACAGGAGCGACCGCCATTTTATTATTGGTCTGCATACTCTATAATACATCTTGGACAAGCGAATAAAAAGTATGAGAAATAGGGTCTCCTGTGATATAGTTAAGCTACCACACCAAACACACCAGAAAGGAGACCATATTCCTCATGTCAAACAGAATAACACAAGACATGGCCTTTCGGCAATCCCTAATGCAGTACGCCCAAAAATATGGTGTCAGCCGCGCCAGTCGGAAGTACAACAAAAGTCGTTCATACATCTACTTCTGGAAAAAGCGCTGGGACGGAAGTGTGGCGTCCCTGGCCTGCGCGTCCAGACGTCCGCACAGCCATCCAAATCAGCACACGGAAGACGAGCTGAAGCTCATCCGAGATATGCGCCGCCGCAATCCGACGCTCGGAATGCTCGAGCTGTGGCATCGGCTGAGGCAGCGCGGCTATAGCCGTTGTCCGGAAAGTCTGTTCCGCGTCATGCGCAAACTGGGACTGTTTCCGGCGGAAAAGCCAAAAAAGAAGTATAAACCAAAGCCTTATGAGCAGATGACGCACCCCGGCGAGCGCGTTCAGGTGGATGTCAAGGTCGTTCCCCGCCGCTGCATCGCAGACCCGGAGCTTCGCCTGTTCCAGTACACCGCTATCGACGAGTTCACACGGCTGCGCTTTCTGGCGGCGTATCCGGAGCAATCCACCTATTCCTCGGCGGACTTCCTGCGCAGGCTGCGGGCGTGGTACGCCCGCAGAGGCATACAAGTGGAGTGTGTCCAGACGGACAACGGGTTCGAGTTTACCAACCGTTTTTCTAACAGCAAGCGCGATCTGCCCACGCTGTTTGAGAAAACCGCCGCCGAGCTGGGCATTCGCCACAAGTTGATTCGTCCCTATACACCGCGACACAACGGCAAGGTCGAGCGCAGCCACCGTGAGGATCAGAAACGGTTCTATTCCTGCCATTCGTTCTATTCGCTTGAAGACTTTGAAAAACAGCTTGCCACTCATAACCGCCGTGCCAACAACTTGCCCATGAGACCCCTACACTGGCTTTCTCCTATCGAGTTCGCTGTACAATATGTTTGACAAAGAAATAGTTCGTCCTGCTGCTGGGGTGTGAGCCCCTGAGGCGCATAGCAAAAATTCACAATGGCCAGCTGCGCAGGCGTTACAACCTCCCATTCCGGCTGGCTCCGAAGCATGGACTCCGTCTGTTAGGCTAGGTCGATGCCGTGGGTCACCATATCACTGATCTGATCCGTCCCCAACGTCTGCAGGGTGAGCCATAATTTCAGGCTGCGCGCAGGGCGGGTCAGTTCAATGCCCCATTCCCAATAGTTGATCTCTCCATTCTCTGCGGCGGCATCCCGGAGATATTCCGGGTCAGAACTGTAAAAAGACTGCCAGGTGTTTCCTGTCACGAAACAGGACCATACTGCAGGCGTACGTTTTGGAACAGCCATTTGTGGGCATCCCATACCAGGCTGTCCGCCCGTCCGACATCCTCCAGCAGCTGGCGGATGGAGGCAAATGGGCTTGTTCACCGTGAGGTCTATGCCAAAGTGCCGCCGAGAGTAGAGTATTCTCTGACGGAACTGGGCAAGAGCCTGAAGCCCATTCTGGATTCCATGTGGGCCTGGGGCGAAGAGTATAAAAGCAGTTTCACGACCAGATCATCCCTCTGCCCGACAACACAATGACAACAGGAATTATGATACACCATAATTCTTGGATAATCTAAGCAATCCCGATACTCGGGCTAAACGGTCTATACAAAATCGTTTAGGTCACGGTTTTCGGGGAGCGAATGGGAATGATTGCATCCCGGAAAAAGCCCAGTCATACCAAGGCTTTTTTCGCCATGAGTGCCCGCTGTGGCAACAGAATGGCAACATTATTTGAATTATTGCGATAACAAAAGCGCTATCTGATTTGAAGCCAAGTCAGATAGCGCTTTTTCTTTTTTTTAATCAGCCTTCAGCCGGTCTTTGAACGCCTCCACCATTGCATCGCTGAGCTGCTGGGACGGGACTTTCACATAGCCGGAGTTCTCATCGTATTTCGGGTAGTTATAACGCCACTTATCGTAGTCCTCCCGGTTGATTTCGCCGTTGCGATGCCTTTCGGCTTGTCGCCTGCAATTCACAGACAGTAAACCCTCTCGGCAGCTTGAGCAATTTTTATAAAGATTATTTCTCTAACCTCTGGAAATGCTTCATTTTGAGACAGCCCCGTTTTTATTCATTTCGGTTGATCCCAATATCAAGATAGACGCTTACTGGGCTCCTGCCCAATCCTTCCATGCAGCGAGGTACGCAAAGCTGGGCCAGAAACCGTCCCGGCGGAGAAGCGATTGGAAAAGGCGCTCTCTTTCGGCGCAGTCGGGATGCCAAAGCAGGCCGTACAAGGTAATGCCATATTCCAGATCGTCTTCTTCCCTCCCGCATTTCCAGCGCCGCTGCAAGCGGCGTTGTACCGCTCAGACCCGCATGGCCTTTTCGTAAGCAGTATGATGCCCCACCGCCATATCCGGGCGATAGTACTTCAGAAGAGTCGGCGCTTTCTCTGTCCGGACAGCGCTCAGCGTGTGCCAGTAAAGAACCGCAATCCCCATTTCGTCATCGCATAAAGGCATACAGCCCTCAAAAGCTTCCATTGCCTGTTCGTACCGCCCGGCGTAATACTGGGCAAGGCCGATCCGATAGAGGCAGTCCAGCTTTTCCGCACCCAAAGTCAGGCATTTTTCGAAGTCAGCGATGGCAGGATCACTTTGCCGCGTCGTCAGGTACCGTCCGCCCGCAGTCGGAGTAAGGACAGATTTTTCCGGCTCCAGCTTCAGCCCCCTCCGTATAGGCATCAATGGCCTCCCGGTAGCGAAGCTGCCTGGAAAGAGCCTTCCCAATGCACGGAATTTTTCAACGGAGTCCGGCAAGGACTTTGCCTGCCTGATTGCCTGGGAGTCGGGGAATTCCGGCGGGAAGATTGAGAATCTGGCTTTCTATCCCGGCGTGCAGAGCATCAAACGGGTATTCCATCACAGCCCCCTTGTATACGGACGGTAACAGGCGGAGCAGACGATTTCACCGTTTTGAAGGTGGGCAAAGCTCTCGGCAAATCGTTCTCCGCACACGGAGCAGGTAACGGTCTTGAAGATCCGAGCCTCCTCCGGCACCGGCGCCGGAGCTTTCTTCACGTCAAACATCTCGTGGAAGTCCCCATCCATAAGCCACGCCAGCCGTTCGTCCTTGGTTTTCTCCGGTGTTGGGCGCAGAACAAGGCGGAAGGACTTTCCGTCCGAACGGCGGTAAAAAGGAGAAGGCGTTTTTTCCTGTAGATTGAAAATCAAGTTCCCTTTTCCCACGGTACAGGACAGCAGCGCCTGAATGGCATCCACGCCGCAGGCATCAGTCTCGGCAACGCACACGATCTTCTCGTCCTCGGATGGGCTATCACATCCGAACAGCTCCCACGCATACAGCACTGCCCGAAAGCCGACCGCAAGGCCTCCGCAGCCGTGGCCATGGAATGCTACATTGCTGCCACAAAGATTCCAGTTCCTTTTGCATCGTATGACCTCCTATTTTTCCTGAATGGCAGCCTGTCGGTGCTCAAAATACAGGCTGATGAGATAGAATGACAGTGATAGCATCATAATGCACACGCCCGGTGAGCAGATAGGCATAGGCCTGGCGAAGAAAGGCACCCCGCTTATAGGCAAAGTTGATCATGGTGCCCCAAGTGGGATGATAAAGATCCCCAAAGCCCAAAAAAACTCAGGGTGGACTCCATCATAATGCAGCTGTTGACCCCCAGAAGAAACCGGGAGAACAATACATCGTACAGATTCGGAAGAATATGGCGGAGAATGATATGCTTCCGACTGTATCCCTGGATCATGCAATTTTCAATAAAAAGGCTGGGCATTCAGGTGAATGACCTTTGCCCGGACATTCCGGGCCGTCCCCACCAGCTGAATGCAGCGATCAGAAGGATCAGATTTCGGCTGGAGCTTCCCAGAAAAGTCGCCAGCACGATCATGGTCACCAGCTTCGGAAGCAGCACAAAAAATATTGATAACGCCATTGGATAGGCCGCTCAAAAAGCCCTTCCCGGCAGCCAACGTACCGATCACGCTTCCCAGAAGCAATGTCAGAATACTGCTGGATACACCCACCAGCAGCGTCTGCCGGGTCCCGTAGACCAACTCCGTAAAGATGTCATAGCCCAACGCATTGGTGCCAAGTAGGTGTTCCGCAGACGGTATGAGCCATGGGCCAAACATTTCTTTCTGCCCGTAAGCTGTAAACGCAGTTGGAAACAATGCAGCGGTCAGAAAAAGGCTCAAAATCACGATGCCCAGGAGAAGTGGAATATGCTGTTTTTCTCAAACCGGATCACCTCCAAAGCGCACCTTGGGGTCAATAAGAATGCAGATCATATCCGTCACGACAATGGAGATCGTCATGATCGCCGTTGTGACAAACAGGATGCCCTGCATCAGTGGGTAATCCAACGTATAGACGGCATCCGAGAGCAAGCTCCCCATACCGCCGATGGAAAACAGCTTCTCCACAACCAGGGAACCACCGATACAGGTGCTGACGCTCATGCCCACCATGGTGATAAAGGGCTGGGCAATGTTCTTCAGAATATAGCCGAATTGGATTTTTCGGTCGGATAAGCCCCGTTCCTTGGCATAGAGCACATATTTTTCCTCCGTCACCTGTCGGACGGTGTTCCGCATCAACAGGTATCGGGAGGGTGCGGCGGCGACGGTCAGTGTCAGCACCGGGAGAATCAGGTGATGGATCCGGTCCCAGAAATACCCGGCCGTTCCGGGAACGACCCCAGCGCTGTTCAACCCCGTATAGGGAAACCACCGCTGCCGGAAGCAGAACAGGATCATCAGCACCAGAGCAATCAAAAATGTGGGCATCGTATTGACGATGATCTGGAATGTGGTCGAAAACTTCTCAAAGCCGCTGCCTTTCTTGTAGCCGCAGCGGAGCCCCCACAAAGACCGATGACCGTGCTGAGCAGCACGGCAGGCAGTGATCTGTAAGGTGTAGCCCAGCCGCTGCCCAATCAGGGCTGAAACCGTGGCTTCCTTTTTTGAAGGAATAGCCCAGTGTACCG
>VOFH01002019.1_pt1 | contig 33231 bp, 45 predicted proteins | sample 5384091 | NCBI WGS metagenome assembly VOFH01 (sample SAMN12384727, study PRJNA508395) | human gut metagenome | isolation source: healthy gut G | host: Homo sapiens
GAATGTCCGTGGAAGTAAGTCCTTCTGGAGGATTATCCATGTATTTTTTTTACGCAGCCTCAACATCTGTTTTCATTGCAATGCCCTCCTATGAGGGAATTATACCATAAAAACAGAGAAAGTTATGCAGAAGAACGCTTTCCGCGAGATCGGGACATAGATCTCATATAATTCTTCGAGGAAAGACGCTGATGGTTAAAATAAAGTTCCAAAAACTCCATTTTATGCCTGCAGATGGGACATTCCAGCGGATCATAACCAAAAGAAGAAAGAATAGCATTCCGCCAATGGTTAAAGTTGCGTAGAATGGGACGTTTCTGTTTGGAAATGACTTTATGAAGCTGCTGGTCTGTTTTGCGGTGGCGTGCATACAAGCCGCCATAGCGGATCATTTTAAAATGTTTCTCAGGGATATGCCGGATCAGACGTTTGATGAAGTCCATAACCGGGATCGTTTCCTGTATATATTTATCATCTTCGTGTCGATTGTAATGAAAAGTGACCATAGAACCATCATATTTGTCGATCCTGGAAGTGGCGATCACAGGACGCCCCAGATAGCGTCCGATATATTTGATGGCAGTCTCAGGACCACAAGAGGAAGGCTTGGCATAAACGTAAAATCCCTTCTTATGAGAAGAATAACAGAGGGATTTGATCTGTTTGAAAGGATCGCCCAGCCGTTGGTGCATCTCATTAAGGAGAGCGGTACGGAAAGCAGAACGTAAAAAGAGTAATTGAAGTGATGGACATTTCGCCAAAGGCCGTCATCACTGAGACCGCCTTCAGAAATAAGGCAGTGGATATGAGGATTCCATTTCAGATCCCGTCCGAAGGTATGTAAGACCATGATAAAACCAGGCGTAAAATTTTTTGATTTGTTAAGTTCAAAAAACATGCGGGAAATGACACTGGCAACGGAATGGAACAGGCAATCCAAAAGGGAGCGTTCTTTTAGGAAAAAATCCCTGAGATTTTCATCAATGGTAAAGACGCAATGGCGATGCTTAACGTTGATGAGTTTGAAAGTCATAGAAGTGGTGCGTTCCATGCTGTATTTGTTTCCACAAGAAGGGCAAAACCGACTGTGACAGTGGAAAGGGACATATTTAAAGTTGCCACAATGGGGGCAATGATACATGGCACCGCCAAAGGAAGGATCCCCACAATGGATCATCTTTTCGATATTTTCCATTTCGGTGTCTCTGGGATGGAGAGTATATTTTATTTCTTCATAATGGTCTGTAAAAATTTTCTGCAAGATATTCATAAGACTATTATGAGATAGATTTTAGAAAAAAGAAACCCCTAACCCCTCAAGATTGAGGGGCAGGGGAGTTGAATAGGCGAAGCCTGATCGGGATGTAAGTGAACATGAAGATCGGGAATGTAAATGTATAAAGGATCTTCTTTAATGCAGACAGTTGCACCTGTTTCCACTCACTGATCATGGTGATGGCACCATAAACCAGCAGACTTAAGTAGAACATAACAATGGTCCTTGTAAGGAAGGAGATATTCTCAGCTGCGATCACCTTGCTATGTATCCAGGTTCGGTTATATAGGGAAAATGCCATGCCCAGGTTAATAAGGATAGCGGCAAGAGGAAAGAACATACCAGGTGCTACGGTCATGAAAAATATCATAGCAGGAAAATGATTTTCTTCCGCCCTGGAAAAATCCCTTGATCAGTCTCCAGCTGTAATGCCAGTCAACCTGATAAAATCCTTTGGACCAACGCAGTCTCTGGGTCCAGGACTGACCGAAATTTTAAAGGCTGTTCATCATAGATAACAGCTTTGTCACAGTAACCGATGACCTTGCCTTCAATGGCACAGTTTACAGAAAATTCGATATCTTCTGTAAGCAGATGGAATGGCCAGCCACCGTTTTCACGTATCACTTCACCGGAAACTAAAAAGCCGGTTCCGGAGATCGCACAGTTGGTTCCCAGAAGCATTCTTGGGAAGTTTAAGAAGCGTGCTTCGCGCAAGAACCATAAGCCATAACCTGCGGAAATCCAGTTGGCACCGAAGTTCTTGGAATTACGGTAGCTTGTAAGGGCTGCAAAATGTCCGCTGTCAAAAGTAGCATTCATCTCTTTTACAAAATCAGGATCCACATAATTATCTGCATCAAATACGAAGTAACCGTCATATACATCTTTGCCGGAAGCAGAAAGACATTTAAACAGATAATCAAGAGCATAGCCTTTTCCTACCTGCTGATGGTTGTAGCGGCGGTACACCCTTGCTCCTGCCTGTGCAGCAACCTGCGCGGTATTATCGGTGCAGTTATCTGCGATCACATAAATATCAAGAAGGTCAGATGGATAATTCTGAGCCTTTTAAACTGGCAATCAGACCACCGATGACATTTGCTTCATTTCTTGCAGAAATAACCGCAGCGTAACGGTGAATCTGATGAGGAACCGGTTTTATTTTTCCTGTGTTTCATAAGAAGCCCCAGGAGCAGATAACCGATCTGATAAAAATAAAAGACTACAAATACAGTTGCGATCACAAAATTAAAATAATGGATCATCTGAAGTGTTTTCATAATATACCTCTTTTGTAATACTTTGAAATATTTGACAAATTAATAATATTTCTGATTTTAGCGTGATTCTTTTTCGCAGAATACAAAATAGCATATTTTAAGAATAATGCAAGTCTTGACAAAGAAATTCATAAAAATTAATAATTGCTTCATACAATATTCAATTATGAACGGTATTAAAAACCTAAAAATTCATTTAAGGTGTCGCAAAAAAAAAAAGATGTGGTATACTAAATTGATAGCATTGGGAAGAAGAAAAAGGAGTGCTTTATGCTGAATGAAGAAAAAATCCAGGCAATGACAGATCTGGCAGTGTTTGAAAAGCATCAGGGCAGAAAAATCTTCCCTGTAAATCAATACTTTAAAAGTGATTATGTAGGAGGGCAGTTGTTCCGTTCTTTTTTTCGGGTACACCTTTAGTTTTGTGCTGATTCTTCTTATGTGGATCATGTACAAGCTGGGTGTGATCGTAAAAGGCGCTGCTATAGAAACGGTTGATTGTCATGGGATCAAAAAACTGGGGACTGGGTTATATAACAGGATTGGTGTTTTATCTTCTTATTACATGGAAGATCTATTCCAGACGGTATGATTTTGCATCCAGAAGCCAGACCATGTATATGGCAAGGCTGAAACATCTGGAGCGTAAATTTGGAAAGGACCACGGGGAAAAGAGAACAGAGGAGGAGCCGCTTTATGACAGTTCTTTTGCTGTTAAAAGAGCACCTGAAAGAATTTTATAATAAATACAGTTATGGATACGCTTTGTAGTCCGGCTGCTGCTTGTCCTGTGTACTGTTTTAAGTATGAATGCCAATATCGGTTACATGACAAAATTAAAAAATCCAGCGTTGTGCTGTTGCTCTGCGTTTTTGGTGCACTGCTCCCGGATAGTGCCAGCGTGTTTTTAATGGGATGTGTGATGGTGGCGCATGTGTATGCAGTATCCATGGAAATGGCACTGATCACACTGATGATGATCCTGGTAGTGGCTGTTCTTTATTATGGGTTTAAGCCGGGAGACAGCTGGCTTATGATACTGACACCCCTTGCCTTCTTATTTAAAGGTGCCTTATGCGGTTGCTTTTTTAGTAGGGCTGGGAGGCAGCCTGATATCTGTGATACCAGTGAGCTGCGGCGTTTTTTCTACTATCTTCTGATGTATATACGGCAGAACGCAGGCGTCCTTACAGGAGAGGGCAGCGTAGATATCGTACAGCGTTACAGTCAGATCATCCGGTCCGTATGCTTTAACCAGACAATGATGGTGATGATCGCTGCCTGTGCAGTAGGGATCATGGTGGTATACCTGATCCGCAGGCTGTCTGTAGATTATGCCTGGATTATAGCGATTGTAGTAGGAACAGTAGCCCAGCTGCTGGTTATTTTTGTAGGTGATTTTGTATTTCGGGGTATCCGTATCTGCAGGAACGCTGATCTTCGGGCTGCTTGTTTCTGTGATGCTGGCTATGATCTACAATTTCTTTTTCTTCTCTGTAGATTATACCCGTACAGAATATGTACAGTTTGAGGATGACGATTATTATTATTATGTAAAAGCGAGTCCCCAAGATGGCAGTAAGCAGTACCGGATGTAAAAAGTACAGCGGATCAGCGGGAGAAAGCGGAATACGAAGTAGAAAAAATACAGCCAGGAAAAGAACATGAAAAAATGATCAAGATAAATAAAAGATAACGATAATTAGACTAAAGGAGGATGATAACAGGTGGGAATCTTAACAGAACTTATGATGAAAGCCTCATCCTGGCTGACATTATTGCCAAGGATCTCCCTCCGGAATTTTTGAGATAGCGATTATCTCATTTCTGGTATATGAGATCCTTTTCTGGATAAAAATACAAGGGCATGGACATTGTTAAAAGGGACTTTAAGTCATCATGGTATTTTGCCATTGTGGCTGTCCTTTTACGTCTGGATACCATTGTCTGGATCCTTAAAAATATTACTGCTATTGCTGTAACGGCGTTTCTGGTCGTTTTCCAGCCTGAACTTAGGAAAGCCCTGGAACAGCTGGGAAGCCAGAACCTGTTATCCGGTATTCTGGCCCAGGATGACGGCAAGATCAGTCAGGAATTTAATGACCGTACTGTGAACGAACTGGTGCGTGCCACTTTTGAGATGGCAAAGGTAAAGACAGGCGCCTTTAATGGTCATTGAAAGAGGAACTTCCTTAAAGGAGATCGAGAGGACCGGTATTGAGATCAGCGGACTGGTCACAAGCCAGCTTCTTATCAATATTTTTGAACATAATACACCTCTTCACGACGGGGCAGTAGTGATCCGGGGAAACCGGGTGGCAGCTGCTACCTGTTATCTTCCTCTTTCTGACAATATGTCTATTAATAAGGCATTGGGAACCAGGCACCGTGCAGCGGTAGGTGTCAGCGAGACAACAGACAGCCTTACTATTGTTGTTTCTGAGGAAACAGGACGGGTATCTGTTGCAGAAGGAGGAATGCTTCGCAGTGTTCCAACTGCAGAGGCACTTCGGAATATTCTTTCCGGACTGATGAAAGAAGAGCCGGTTTCTTCCAACCGGTTTAAGATATGGAAGGGAAGGCTGATCAATGGGAAAAAAAGCTGACAAATAACTTAAAACTAAAGATACTTTCCGTTTTCCTTGCTTTTTTTTGTCTGGCTGGCAGTGACCAACATTTCCAACCCGGATGTAACTGCTACCAAGGAAGTACCTTTGGAGGTGCTGAACGAAGATGTGCTTTCCACAAACGGAAAAACCTATGAACTGATCGACAACCGCAGCGACAGTGACGGTAGCATACAAAGTGCGTACACTGGATGCAGGAAGTATTTCTGCTTCTGATTTCAGGGCTTATATCGATCTGGCAGATATGTACGAGCCTACAGGAGCAGTTCCTGTTAAGGTAGATATAAAGAATAATAAAGTAGATGCTGTAACAGCAAAACCTATGGTGATCCGTGTGACTACGGAAGATGTACAGCAGAAAAGTTTGACCTGACTGCCTATACAGAAGGAGAAACAGAGTCCGGATACAGGAAGGAACAGTGAACATCGTGCCCACCAGTATTTATGTAAGCGGACCTGAATCACAGGTAGGACGGATCAGTACCGTTGGTATCACCATTCGTTTAGACGGGGCAAATTCCGATCTTTCAGGTACAGCCCAGATCCAGTGCTTTGATGCAAACCGAAATAAGATCACTCTGGATGACCAGGTGACTTTAAGCCGGTCAGAGGCAGATTACACACTTTCTATTTTAAAAAGTAAAGACTCTGGGGCTGAATTTTGAGACAGAGGGAAGAGTTGCAGACGGATACCGCTTTACAGGTATCGAGAGTAATGTAAATTCCGTTGATGTAGTAGGACTTAAGTCTGATCTGGCAGAGATCAATGCCATCAACATTCCTAAGTCAGAGTTAAATATGGACGGTGCTTCTGCAGACAAAGAAGTGATCATTGATTTAAACAAATATCTTCCGGAAAATGTAGAACTGGCAGACTCTAACAGCAAGATCCATGTGACTTTAAAAGGTAGAACCTTTAGAGACCCAGGACCATTGAGTTAAAACAAGCAAGATCCGCCAGGTAGGCGCTTCCAGCCACGTTACAGTTATCAGTATGACAGAGATGCTATCCGTTTAAAGCATCAAAGGGTTTAAAAGAAGATTTAGACCAGCTGACCGATGATGATTTAGAGGCAGAGGTTGATGTAAGCGATATGGGTCCTGGAACCCATCCGGGAACTGTAAACCTTTGAACTGGGAGCAGCGTACGAGCTGGTAAGCCAGGATGACCTTCAGATCATTGTGACATGAACCAGGGAAATAACGGCGGCTGAGATACTGTAGGGGAAACAACAGCTGCTGAAAGCACTCTGGCATCAAATTATACAACGGCGGCTGGGAAAGCCGTTAAGAGAGACAATGTCCTCTCGAGTCTTTCCTGCACTTGCTTTTGAAAGCAGCGCCAGTCGCGGTGCATCCGAACGTTCCATACGCCTCAACAGCGGCTGACAAAAAACAAAATTAATTTAAGGGAAAAATTAAGGGGAAAATAAGAAAAGGCAGTTTATATGCTGCGGAGAAATCAGGAGAATCAAATATGGTAAGTGGAACAACTGTGATCAAGAATCCATCCGGTCTTCATTTAAGGCCTGCAGGCATCCTTTGCAAAGAGGCTCTGCTGTATAAATCAAAGGTTTCTTTTAAAGTCCGCAATGTAACGGCAAATGCGAAAAAAGTGTGCTTAGCGTCCTTGGCGCCTGTGTAAAATGCGGAGAAGAGATTGAATTTAATTGCACTGGTCCTGATGAGGAAAAGGCACTGGCAGCAATGATCAAAATCGTAGAGGATGGATTAGGGGAATAGATAGTATGAGACCAAAGAAAAACAGGCGGCACCGCAGGTGGCATTTGTTTTTCCTGGAATTAATAAATGAACAGCCTGCGGCAGTAAAGCCCATAGGTGGCTGTTCGCGAGTATAAAAAAGTCTTCTATGTCCTCTCGGAGGTCTTTCCACTTGCCTTTGCGGCCGATTTTTTCGCCAGTTGCAAATTTCATTAACGTACGCAGTGCGTACGCCTCAGAAATTTGGGCACAACTGACAAAAATCTTCTGGCAAAATCAAGTACAAAAAAGATTCCGAGAGAACATTTTCTCACAAAATCAGGTACAGAAAGATTCCGAGAGAACATTAAAACAATAAGGAGGCAACACATATGTTTAAGGGAACAAGCGCTTCTGCCGGTATCGGCATTGGCAAAAGCTGTGATCGTTGAAGAAGCAGAATTAGTGATCACAAGAAATGAGGTAGCAGATGCAGAGGGGGAGATCCAGCGCTTTAAGGGGGCTCTGGAAAAGACCATTGCAGCTACACAGAAGATGGCTGACGATCTGGCTTCCCGCGTGGGAGAGAAGGAAGCAGAGATCATGCAGGGACATATGATGCTTTATCAGATCCCATGCTTACAGGGGAGATTGAAAACAGCGTTAAAAAATGACAAGGTAAACAGTGAATTTGCCATTGAAAATGTATGCAATATGTATGCAGATATGTTTGCATCCATGGGAGATGAGCTGATGCAGCAGCGTGCCACAGATATGAGGGATATTAAGGTACGTATGCAGCGTACATTAATGGGTCTGGAGTCTGTAGATGTATCTTTACTGCCAAAAGGAAGCATACTGGTAGCAAAGGATCTGACCCCTTCCATGACAGCAGGCATTAATCGGAAAATGTTTCCGGTATCGTAACAGAGCTGGGAGGAAAAACCTCACACAGTGCTATTTTGGCAAGGGCACTGGAGATCCCGGCAGTAGTTGCAGTAAATGGCCTGATGGATGCAGTAAAAGATGGAGACAGTGTAGTCCTTGACGGAAGCACTGGGAGAGGTATTTGTAAATCCGGAGGCTTCTGTTGAAAAAGAATACGAAGAAAGAGAAAGCCAGTTTTTAAAAGATAAAAAAGAACTGGAAAAATACATTGGACAGCCTTTCCGTTACGACAGACGGCGTACAGGTAGAGATCGTTGCTAATATCGGTAAACCGGAAGATGTGGACAAGGTGTTACAGTACGATGGAGAAGGCGTTGGTCTGTTCCGTACCGAGTTCCTGTTTATGGACCGTACTGCCATGCCTACAGAAGGAAGAGCAGTTTGAAGCATACAAGAAAGTAGCTATTGCATTAAACGGCAAGCCGGTGATCATCCGTACATTAGATATCGGCGGTGACAAAGAGATCCCGTATATGGGACTGGAAAGGATGAGAACCCATTCTGGGCTATCGTGCCATCCGTCTGTGCCTGGACAGAAAAGAGGATATTTACAAGCCACAGCTGAGGGCACTTTTAAGAGCCAGCGCATATGGCAATATCCGTATTATGATCCCTCTTGTAACCTGCATTGACGAGGTAAGAGAGGCAAAAGCACTGATTGAAGAGATCAAGGCTGAATTACATGAAAAGAACATTGCATACAAGAAAGACATCCATGTAGGTATCATGGTAGAGACAGCAGCCGCTTCCCTGATCGCAGATATTTTGCAAAAGAGGCAGATTTCTTCAGTATCGGTACCAATGACCCGACACAGTATACCATGTCAGTAGACAGAGGAAACAAGAAGGTATCCTATCTGTACTCTACCTTTTTAATCCTGCAGTACTCAGAAGTATCCGCCACATTATTGCATGTGGACGTGAAGCCGGCATTATGGTAGGTATGTGTGGGAAGCAGCCAGTGATCCAATGATGATCCCGCTGTTACTTGCTCTTTGGTTTAAATGAATTCAGTATGAGCGCATCCGCCATCCTGCGCGCAAGAAAGATGGTAACAGAATACAGTGTAGAAGAACTTCAGGCAGTAGCTGACAAAGCTATGAGCTTTGCTACAACTGCAGAAGTAGAAGACTACATGAGAAAGTTTGTGGAGAAGATTACAGGTTAATGATAGTTTATCTTATTTGTTATGGAATCAGTTTTATTCTGGCCTGGCAGCACTTATATGTGCTGTCCGGCCTTGTTTTAGTTGGAGCAGCTATATGGCTGTATATCAGAGATTATATCCGGACAGGAAACCTGATCCACCTGCGGGGGCTGTTCTGCCTTTTTTTATAGGAGGGCAGGGAATTTCCTGCTTTAAGCTTTCCTATCTGCAGACGGACTGGCTGCTTATTACATGGATCAGTTCTTTCTGGCAGTTATGGCATTCTGGTGGGTATTTGAGGTGCTGACCAGATTGTATGACGGCTGGAGTGCAGCGGATATGGGATTCTGTATACAAATATTATTCATCTGCTGACTCCCCTTTACAGGCAAACCGCATTCTGATCTCCATGACTGTGATTACCCTGGTATCTGTATCAGCTTTTTGCTTTTGAAGCATGGAGACTGGATTTTGTGCCAATGTTTTCCTATGGTGTACCACACGCTTATTCCTATTTTCACATTAAAGGGATCCATTACTTTACTGTATCCTGCGTACTGGTCCCAAGTCTTTCCGTTGTATACTGTCTGATGATGGCAAGAAGAGGAAAGGGGACTGATACGGATAAAGGCTTCTGGCTGGCAGTGGTCTGCGATATTATGGCAGTGATGATCCCGCTTTTATGCGTTTCCCGTTTCCAGCTGATCCTTGCAGTGGGAATGGCTGTATTTACCTACATTTCCATGACAGGAAGCTTCAGCCTGATCTATGTGGGGAGTGTTGTTTGTGGCACTGATCCCGGCTTATGTTGCCTTGACTGTGCTTCGCAGCCACAGCGTCGAGTACTTAAACGGCATTTTTGAGATGAAGAACAGCCATATGCCAATCTTTATAACCCAGCCATATATGTATATCGCTAATAACTACGACAACTTTAACTGTATGGCAGCGGAGTTAAAACATTTCTCCTTTGGACTTAAGGGCCTGTTCCCGTTATGGGCGCTGACAGGACTTAAGTTTATCTTCCCGTCACTGGCAGATTTTCCACTGTTTGTGACAAAAGAGGAGCTGACTACAGTAACATTGTTTTACGATGCTGTTTTATGATTTTGGTGTTGTGGGAATGATATTTTTCGGCGGTCTTTTAGGAGGCGTCTGCTATCTGCTGGGCCGTTTCAGAAGAAAACTCACCTGCCCTGCCGGTCATGTGATCTATGCCCAGATTGCCATGTATATGATGCTGTCTTTCTTTACCACCTGGTTTTCCAATCCTACCACCTGGTTTTACCTGATCATTTCCGGGATCGTGTATGTGTATGTGAATTCAATTAATAATGGATAAAATTGAAAAATAAACTGTTTAGGCTCTGCTGAGGCTGCAGGGCCTTTTGCTGCTGTACCATTGACTAACAGACCAAAACGGTTGGTTGAAGCACCTGTATGAGTGATTTATAATGGAATGAGTGCGCACAAAAAAAATTGCGGCTGCGTAGCAGACATTTGTTTTTTCGCAAGCCATTAAACTCATACAAGGAGAAGGAACATGGAAAAGAAACAATCATTAGATACCATTTGTATCCAGGGCGGCTGGCAGCCGAAAAACGGAGAGCCCAGACAGCTTCCAATCTATCAGAGTACCACTTTTAAATATACCACCAGCGAACAGATGGGACGTCTGTTTGATCTGGAAGAGAATGGTTATTTCTATACAAGACTGGCAAATCCTACCAATGACGCAGTAGCAGCAAAGATCTGCGCTCTGGAAGGTGGCGCAGGCGCTATGCTTACCTCTTCCGGTCAGGCAGCTAACTTCTATGCGTGATGAATTTATGCCAGGCAGGTGACCATGTGGTCAGTTCTGCAGCAATCTACGGCGGAACCACCAACCTGTTTACAGTTACCATCCCTAAAATGGGTGTAGAGTGTACTCTGGTAAGCCCGGATGCGTCAGAAGAAGAGCTGGCAGCAGCTTTCCGCCCAAATACCAAGGTATTATTTGCTGAGACCATTGCAAACCCGGGCTTTAACAGTTCTGGATATTGAAAAGTTTGCAAAAGGTAGCTCATGAGCACGGTGTACCTCTGATCGTGGATAATACCTTCGCAACCCCTATTAACTGCCGTCCGTTTGAGTGGGGGCGCAGATATTGTTACCCACAGTACCACCAAGTACATGGATGGACATGCGATGACAGTAGGCGGCTGTATCGTGGACAGTGGAAACTTTGACTGGGAAGCCCATCATGACATAAGTTTACCGGTTTAACAGAGCCGGATGAGTCTTATCATGGCATTATCTATACACAGAAGTTTGGAAAACTGGCTTATATCACAAAGGCAACTTCCCAGCTGATGCGTGATCTGGGATCCATCCAGTCCCCGCAGAATGCTTTCCTGATCAATGTAGGACTGGAAACACTTCATCTTCGCATGCCAAAGCATTGTGAAAATGCCTTAAAGGTAGCAGCTTACTTAAAATCCAGGGAAGATGTTGCATGGGTCAACTATCCGGGACTGGAAGGAGACAAGTATTACGAACTGGCAGAAGAAATATATGCCAAATGGTACCTGCGGTGTTATCTCTTTTGGCTTAAAGTCCGGAAGAAAGGGCGCAGCAGATTTTATGGATAAGTTAAAGCTTTGTTCCATTGAAACTCACGTTGCTGACTCCCGTACAGCAGTTCTTCATCCTGCAAGTCATACCCACAGACAGCTGACAGATGAGCAGTTAGTAGAAGCAGGTGTAGACCCGTCTATGATCCGCCTTAGTGTAGGTATTGAAGGTGCAGACGATATTATTGAGGATATCCGGCAGGCTCTGGAGTAGACAAAATGAAAGAAATTCGTTATTTTTTGTTGAGAATAGCGATTAATCATTAATAAAAAACACATAATATTGTGAAATATGCACAAACACAATAAAATATTTTTGAGACTTTTCAATCTAGACTAAAAAATAGTTAGATGTATAATAAAGACAATTAAATAAACCAATTGTCTGATATGTATATCCTGGGGATTGGCCCAGAGTCTCTACCAACTACCTTAAGAGTTGACTACATAGTTTATGTAGTCAGCTCTTTTTTTCTACCCTCAGGGTACATTTTCTGTAACTACCCTGTAAGCATCTGCGATGGGGTTTGGCAGGTCAAAACGGGGAAGTGGAAAGGGCTGTTTTTCATCAGATGAGAGATGTCCACTCAGGTACAGCAGACAAAAAAACTTCTCACATGATTAAGTACAGAAAGATTCCGGGAGAACATAAGGTTAGTAAAGGAGGAAGCGTTTATGAAAGTTGTAGGTCAGGGATTGAACCGTGTTGATGCATATGGAAAAGTAACTGGCGAAGCGAAATACAGCGCAGATTTAGAGCCAAGGGATATCCTTCATGGAAAGGTGATCCATTCTACTATTGCAAATGGTCTTGTAAAAAGCTTTGATCTTACAGAAGCATTAAAGGTACCTGGTGTTGTAAAGATCCTTACCTGCTTTGACGCGCCGGACTGCCAGTTTCCAACGGCAGGCCATCCGTGGAGCGTGGAGGCAAAACATCAGGACATCTGCGACAGAAGAGTATTAAACCAGAGAGTAAGACTGTATGGAGATGATATTGCAGCAGTTGTAGCTGAAAATGAGGTAGCAGCTGCACAGGCAGCCCGTCTGGTAAAGGTAGAATATGAGGAATATGAGCCGATCGTTACCGTAAAGGCAGCTATGGCACCGGGGGGCAACACCACTGCATCCGGATATTCGTAAAGACAATGTGATCGTTCACTCCCATATGACTATGGGGCAAAAGGATTTTACCTTTGAGGATGGCTTAAAACAGGCAAAAGAAAAATACAAAGAGGAAGATCTGGTGGAGATCAATGAAGTATACGATACACCACGTATTTCCCACTGCCATATCGAACTTCCTGTTTCCTGGGCTTATGTAGATGTAAACGGAAAAGTAACCGTTGTTTCTTCTACTCAGATCCCGCATATTGTACGCCGCTGTACATCGCAGGCGTTGGGTATTCCGATCGGTAAAGTCCGCATCATCAAGCCATATATTGGCGGTGGATTTGGAAATAAGCAGGATGTGCTTTATGAACCGTTAAATGCATTCCTTACAATGAGTGTAGGAGGAAGACCTGTAAGGCTGGAGATCAGCCGTGAGGAGACTATTTCGGAACCAGGACCCGCCACGCTATTGAAGGTGTATGCCGCGGCCTGGTAACAAAGGATGGTACCGTTCTTGCAAGACAGTTAGAGGCTTATGCAAACAACGGAGCTTATGCTTCCCATGGCCATGCTATCTGCGCTAACTGCGGAAATGTATTTAAGGATCTGTACAGAGACCGTTTAGGTGCCCAGATTGACTGCTGGACTGTTTATACCTCTTCACCGACTGCCGGTGCTATGCGTGGATATGGTATCCCACAGGCAGCATGGTTTACAGAATGTCTTACTGATGATATGGCAACAGCCATTGGCATGGATCCTTATGAATTCCGTATGAAGAACTGTATGGAGGATGGTTTCGTGGATCCTGCAAATGGTATCACCTTCCATACATATGGCTTAAAGAAATGTATGGAAGCAGGAAAGAAATACATCCACTGGGATGAAAAGAGAAAAGAGTATGCAAACCAGACCGGTCCTGTAAGACGTGGTGTGGGAATGGCCATTTTCTGTTACAAGACAGGTGTACATCCGATCTCCCTTGAGACATCTTCTGTACGTATGGTATTAAACCAGGACGGCTCCATGCAGGTATCCATGGGTGCTACAGAGATCGGTCAGGGCGCAGATACTGTATTTAGCCAGATGGCATCTGAGACCACTGGTATTTCCTTTGATAAGATATTTATCGTATCTACACAGGATACAGACCTTACGCCATTTGATACAGGTGCTTATGCTTCCAGACAGACTTATGTATCCGGTATGGCCTGCAAGAAATGTGCAACGGAATTAAGACACCGTATTCTGGACTATGCAGCATACATGTTAAATCATGATGTGACGGATCTTTCTAAGACTGTACGCAGATCTGGTAAAAGAGGCAGCCGGAAGCTTCGTGAAGCATTAGGACTCCATCCGGAAGATGAGGTTAAGGAAGATATGTTAGACATCGTTGACAGCAAGATCGTTGTACACGGTGGTGATCCGGTCCTCTTTGATGTGGCAGTAGTAGCAGATACAGCCTTCTATTCATTAGATAAATCCATTCATCTGACTGCAGAAGTGACCAACCAGTGTCTGGATAATACATTCTCCTCCGGCTGCTGCTTTTTAGACGTAGAAGTAGATATGCCAATGGGACTGGTAACTGTAAAGGATATCATCAATGTTCATGACTCCGGTATCTGATCAATCCAAAGACAGCAGAGGCACAGGTTCATGGCGGTATGAGCATGGGGCTTGGATTTGGACTTTCCGGAATTATTAGTGGATGAAAAGACAGGACGTCCATTAAACAACAACCTGTTGGATTATAAGATCCCTACTGCTATGGATGCGCCGGATCTTCATGTGGAGTTTATCCAGTTAGATGATCCTACAGGCCCTTATGGAAACAAGTCTCTGGGTGAGCCACCTGCAATCCCGGTTGCGCCTGCAGTAAGAAATGCGATCTTAAATGCTACCGGTGTTCATATGAACGTAAGTCCTATGACAGCACAGAGACTGATCGAAAAATTCAAGGAAAAAGGTCTGATCTAGGGAGGTGAATGAGTATGTTTGATATTAAATCATTTTATGAAGCAAAAGATGTAAAGGATGCAGTAGAAGCACTGGTACGGGAGCCTGAGGCAGAAGTCATCAGCGGCGGTACTGACGTACTCATCCGTGTAAGAGAGGGAAAGGATGCAGGAAGAGCCCTGGTATCCATCCATAATATCAAAGAATTAAAAGGTGTAAAAATCCTGGAAAACGGAGATCTGTGGATCGGAGCTGCAACCGCATTTTCACATATTACCAATGACCCGACTATCCAGAAGCTGGTTCCCATGTTAGGCGAAGCAGTAGATATGGTAGGCGGACCTCAGATCCGTAATACCGGTACCATTGGCGGAAATATCTGCAATGGTGCTACATCTGCTGATTCTGCAGCAAGTATGTGGACATTAAATGCACTGATCCAGTTAGAAGGACCGGAAGGACACAGAGAAGTGCCGATCCATGAGTTTTATACAGGACCAGGACGCACAGTAAGAGACAGATGTGAGGTCTGCACAGGCTTTATCATCAAAAAAGAGGATTATGAAGGATGGTATGGACAGTATATTAAATACGGAAAGCGTAAAGCCATGGAGATCGCAACCTTAGGCTGTGCAGTACGTGTAAAATTATCTGCTGACAAAAGACCATTGAAGATATAAGACTGGGATATGGGGTTGCCGGACCTACACCTTTAAGATGTCATGCAGCAGAAGCGTATTTAAAAGGAAAGACTGTTTCTGACAAAGAGGCAGCAGCAGAGTTTGCCAGGCTGGCGCTCACAGAAGTAAATCCAAGATCTTCCTGGAGAGCTTCTAAGGAGTTCCGTCTTCAGCTGATCGAAGAGCTGGCAAAACGTGGCCTGGCAGAGGCTATAAGAAGAGCGGGAGGTGAAGAGAATGCTTAAGATCATTCATATGACAGTAAATGGAAAGGAAACAGAACTTGCAGTGGATGAGAGAGAGTCTCTTCTGGATACACTGCGCAACCGCTTAGGACTTACATCCGTAAAAAAGGATGTGAAGTAGGAGGAGAGTGTGGTGCCTGTACTGTGCTGGTTAATGGAGAGGCCATTGACAGCTGTATATATCTCACTATGTGGGCAGACGGCAAGAGCGTAATGACCGTAGAAGGATTGAAGGGACCAAACGGGGAATTGTCTCCGATCAAAGGGCGTTCATTGAAGAAGCAGCTGTGCAGTGCGGCTTCTGTACTCCGGGCCTGATCATGAGTGCAGTAGAAATTGTAGGAACAGGAAAAAATATAACAGAGAGGAGCTGAAAAAACTGATCTCCGGGCATCTGTGCCGCTGCACAGGATATGAGAATATCTTAAATGCCATGGAACGTATTGTGGAGGAGGTTTACAAGGTAAGCCATAAAGAATAATCGGGGGAAGATTGGAGGCAGCAAAAACTATGAAAGAGAATGCAAACTGCAGTATCAGCAACATTTACAAACTAGACGGCCGGGTGCCCATTGGAAAGGCCATTCCATTTGGTCTTCAGCACATTTTGGCAATATTCGTATCCAACCTGGCACCTATCACTATGATCGCAGGTGCTGCAAAGGTAGCAGTAACCGGTGCAGAACTTGGCATGCTTCTTCAGAATGCAATGTTCGCAGCAGGTATCGCAACGATGATCCAGTTATATCCTTTATGGAAGATCGGATCCAGACTTCCCGTTGTAATGGGTGTCAGCTTTACCTTCGTAACTGTACTTAGTACGATCTCAGCTAATTACGGGTATCCGGCAGTAATAGGAGCCGTACTTATAGGTGGTCTTTTTGAAGGAACCTTAGGACTTTTTGCAAAATACTGGAGAAAGATCATAAGCCCTATCGTAGCAGCATCTGTAGTAACCGCTATTGGTTTCTCACTGTTTACTGTAGGTGCCAGATCCTTTGGCGGCGGTCATGCAACAGATTTTGGTTCTATGTCAAACCTGCTGTTAGGTCTGATCACATTAGCAACCTGTCTGCTTTGGAACATGTTTGCTAAGGGATATTTAAAACAGCTTTCTGTATTAGCAGGTCTGATCGTCGGCTATGTTGTTGCGATCTTTATGGGTAAAAGGTAGATTTGAGTATGATCATGTCCGGCGGCATCATCGCACTTGCCGCATCTGCTGCCTATTAAACCGGAATTCCATGCAGGAGCTATCATGTCTGCATGTATCATCTTTATGGTATCTGCAGCTGAGACCATTGGTGATACTTCTGCACTGGTAGCAGGCGGTTTAGGACGTGATATCACAGGAGAAGAGATTTCCGGTTCTTTAGCATGTGATGGATATGGTTCCTTTATTTCGGGTTTGTTTGGTTGCCCGCCAGTTACCTCTTTTCTCACAGAACGTAGGTTTGGTAGCAATGACTAAGGTCGTAAATCGCTTTACTATCATGACAGGTGCAGCAGCAATGATCCTGGCAGGTCTGTTCCCGCCAATTGGTAACTTCTTTGCATCCCTTCCTCAGTCTGTACTGGGCGGATGTACCATCATGATGTTTGGTACCATTTTAACATCTGGCATGCAGATGATCGCTAACTGTGGATTCTCCCAGAGAAATATCACCATCGTTGCAATGGCATTATCTATTGGTATTGGTTTTACCACTACCAGTGAAAGCGGTATCTGGGCTGAATTCTCACCAGTTGTTCAGTCTGTATTCTCTGCAAACGTAGTAGCAGTTGTGTTTGTAGTAGCAATTATCATGAACCTGATCCTTCCAAAGAATATGGAAGTGGAAAAACTGGATAAATAAGGGAAATAGGAAAACATACATATATAATGTATACGGGAAAAAGAACGTGACAAAGGTCCGGAGTCAGAATATGGCTCCGGGCCTTTTGTGTGTATCAAAACAGGGTGATCCAGTGATCTGACATAGATTTGACAATGATCTTACATGTGTACATTGCATTTTCTGGAAAAAAGTGGGATAATTATTGTTTAAATAAGTTATGATAGAAGTAGATTTTATTGTTGAAAAATGTGAAATGAGGAGCGATATACATGAAATCACAGCCAAGGCCAAGAAGCCTTTTCAGGATCATTTTGGAAGGACCACTTTTGTGATAGTGGGTCTGCTGCTGCAGATCGCCTTTTTTCTTCAGCATTTTCCACTGGCTGGGAAATTATATTCATTTTGTATATGCTGGTTATGTGCTTGTCAGCGCATCTGTTGTGATCGCTATTTTAAATAAGCCTATGGATTCCAGCTTTAAAATGGCATGGATCATACCGGTACTGCTGATCCCTATTTTCGGCATTATCTTATATGTGTTTGTGCAGGTCCAGTTCCAGACAAGGGCGCTGGCAAGACGGGTCAATCTGGCTGTTGAAAAAACAAAACCTTATCTTGTCCAGGACCCACAGGTGCAGAAGCGGCTGCGGGCAGCCAGTGTGCGTGGAAGCCGTCTGGTAGATTATATGAACCATATTGCAGGTTTCCCTGTGTATGAAAATACAGCAGCGAAATTCTTCCCTCTGGGAGAAGATATGTTTGAGCAGCTGATGGAAGAATTAAAAGCAGCAAAGCATTTTATCTTCATGGAATATTTTATCATTGACCGGGGCTATATGTGGGACAGTATCCTGGAGGTTTTAAGGCAGAAGGCGGCAGAGGGAGTAGAAGTACGTGTCATGTATGATGGTATGTGCTGTCTTATGCTCCTTCCTTATCATTATCCCCAGAAACTGGAAAATATGGGCATCCGGTGCCAGATGTTTTCCCCAATCAAACCAGTGCTTTCCACCCACCAGAATTACAGGGATCACAGAAAGGTTACAGTGATCGATGGACACACCGCTTTACAGGAGGTGTGAACCTGGCAGATGAGTATATTAACAGGAAAGAACGTTTTGGGCACTGGAAAGATACAGCCATCATGATCAAGGGAGATGCTGTAAAAAGCTTTACCATGATGTTTTTGCAGATGTGGGATGCAGCAAGCCCAAAAAGCAAGAATGAAGAAAATTATGAGCAGTATCTGGTACCGGCAGATTATAAACTGCCGGAGGGATATAAGGCAGATGGATTTGTCATGCCATATGCAGACAGCCCTTTAGATGAAGAACAGGTAGGGGAACAGGTCTATCTGGATATATTAAATCAGGCAAAGTCCTATGTGCACATTATCACACCATATCTGATTCTGGATGACGAGATGAAAAACGCCATGGCCTATGCGGCAAAGCGCGGGATCGATGTAAAGATTCATGCCCCATATCCCGGATAAAAATATGCGTATCTGTTAGCAAGAACCTATTATCCAGAACTGATCGCTTCCGGAGTGAAGATCTACGAATACGAGCCTGGTTTACCCATGCCAAGATCTTTGTCAGTGATGATGAAAAGGCAGCAGTGGGAAGCATCAACCTGGATTTCAGAAGTTTATATCTGCATTTTGAATGTGGAACCTATTTATACAGAAACAGTACAGTTGCAGATGTGGAGAAGGATTTTGAAAATACACTGGAAAAATGTATTCCTGTTACGTTAAAGGACTGCGCACAGTACAACTGGTTCGGGACCAAGGCAGGAAGATTTTTAAGATTGATTGCACCTCTCATGTAACAAGCCCAAAAAAAAACAAGCGCCACCGCAAGGTGGCATTTGTTTTCTTGGGCTATTAACGAAGGTCCCGCCTGTGACTATTTTTGACCAAAAAAACACAACCAGAACACATTTTGTTCACAAACCAATGATAAACTTTCAAACAATGAACGAAACATGAACAAATACGAAAAAGTTGTTTAAACAGATGTGAATTGTTTGAGAGGAGTTTTCCATTATGAAAGTACGAAAAAAACCACACACGTTTCCTGTGCGGCTCTCTGGCGGCTGCAGCGGCTATTTCTCCTATACTGAGTATAACCGCATGGGCAGACAATATTTCCACAGCCAATTTTAATCTGCGCCAGCAGGTTGTAAAGCTGACCGGTATCATGGAGATATCCAGTTTCAGGGAAAGTGTTACCAGAGCTGACTTTGCAAAAATGCTGGTAAAGGCATCCAGTTACCGCGAAAATCTGCCAACCTCCAATGTTTCTGTTTATGCAGATGTGCCGGCAACGGATCCAAATGCAGTGTATATCCGCATTGCAGCAAGAGAAGGCTGGATGAGTGGATACTTAGGCGGAAAATTCAAACCGGAGGATCCGGTCCTTTATAAAGACGCAGTAAAGGCCATTCTTACCATGTTAGGCTATACAGATGATGATTTTACAGGAGACCTGGTTTCTTCCCGCATATCCAAGTTTAACTATCTGGAATTAAACGAGGATGTAAGCCGTCAGGCTGCCGATGAGGTGAACCAGACAGACTGCATGAATATTTTTTATAACCTGTTAAAGACCAAAGAAAAAGGACAGCAATGAGATCTATGGTACGATCTTAGACTGTGAGTTAAATTCTGACGGTGAGATCAATCCCATCACTATTCTGGATGATGAGCGGAAAGGCCCGATCCTGGTACATAAAAACTTCAGCGTTTCCCAGTCTGTACCTTTTGATACAGAAGACGCAAATGTAGTTCTTAAATGGTGTGGCAAGTACTTTATCTGCAGTAAAATCCGCCCAGCAGCAGGCTGGTTTTGCAGTTTTATATTACAATGTAAAATCAAAGACGATCTGGGCTTATACCACCATGGGCTGGGACAATGATGATAATTCCGGCAATAACTCTTATATCCTTTTAAAAGGCGAGATCAAAAATATTTATTATAAATCCACCGATGTTATGACACCTACATCTGTTCGTATTGAGGTAGATCAAGGCAAATTCAGATGACAGCTTTGATACCAGCGAGGATGTAGACTCTGATGGTTACCTGACCATCAGCCTTGACTCTTCGGAACTCCAGTATATGTTCTCTATTTATGGAGATCTGGAAGTAGGCGATGACGTAGTCCGGGTATGTAACCGCAACGGAAGCTCTTATACAGCGGTTGATGCACTTGAATACTAAGGGGGATATTATGAAAAGAAGAAAAAGTGGATCAAACTGGTGATCATCCTTCTTGTGATCGCCATTGCAGCAGGAGCTATCTTTGTATGGAAAAGTCATAAAGGCTAAAGGCAGCAGCGGCAGCTGCAACAGCAGAAAATACAGCAACCGTAGAAAAAAGAAGCATCAGTTCCCAGCTGTCTTCTTCCGGCACATTGGAGGCAAAGGATACTTACAGCATCACTTCCATGGTGGAAGGTGAGGTAGTATCTGCCAACTTTGAGGAAGGTGACCAGGTGGAGAAGGATCAGGTCCTTTATGAGATCGACCGATCCAGTATGGATACAGACTTAAACAGTGCCCAGAATTCTGTTACCCGGTCCCAGACCTCTTATGCAGACGCACTGGATGATTATAACCAGGCAGCATCGGATTACAGCGGAAATACATATAAGGCAACTGATACAGGCTATATTAAGGAACTGTATATCAGCGTGGGAGATAAAGTCAGCGGAAATACAAAGCTGGCAGACATCTACAGTGATGATCTGATGGAGATCCGCATTCCATTTTTAAGCGGGGAAACAGAACTGATCCCTGTAGGCAGCACAGCTGTTCTTACACTGGTTGATTCCGGGGAGCAGATCGAAGGTACCGTTAAGGCAGTTGCAAACAGGGAAGAGACTCTTTCCGGTGGTCGTCTGGTAAAATATGTGACCATTACTGTAAATAATCCTGGCGGACTTACAACGACAACTGCAGCCTCTGTCCAGATTGGTGAGTTTGTGGGAAGCGAAGAGGGTACTTTTAAGGCTTCCACAGATACTACTATGAACGCAGATCTGGCTGTAAGTGTAGAAGTAGAGGAACTTCTGGTCCATGAAGGGGATTATGTAACAAAGGGAACTCCTATTTTCCGAATGACTTCCCCGGACAGCAGAAAAACTGATGCGAAATTATAAGGATGCTTTTAGACAAGGCCCAGGAAAGTGTAGAGTCTGCCCAGAGCAAGCTGGAAAGCACCCAGGACAGCTACGATAATTACACCATTACAGCCCCTATCTCCGGCCAGGTGATCACAAAGAACTTTAAGTAGGAGATAACATTACAAAAAATACCAGTTCTACCACTACACTGGCAACTATTTATGACCTGTCTGCACTGACATTTAAAATGTCCATTGATGAGCTGGATATCCAGAGTGTAAAGGTGGGGCAGAATGTAACAGTAGCTGCAGATGCCTTTGAGGGCCAGACCTTCTCAGGAACTGTTACAAATGTCAGTCTGGAAAGTACCTACTCTAATGGTGTCAGCACCTATCCGGTCACTGTGACCATGGATGAGGCAGGAAATCTGCTTCCCGGTATGAATGTAGACGGTGTGATCACATTGGAAGAAGCAAATGATGTTCTTACGATCCCGGTAGATGCCCTTATGAGAGGTAACCAGGTCTATATTAAAGATGATTCTGTAAAAGAACAGCATGGTCCGGTTCCGGCAGGCTTTAAGGCAGTAGAAGTTGAAACAGGTCTGACCAACGACTCTTATGTGGAGATCAAGAGCGGACTTTCTGAAGGTGATACAGTCTATGTGGCTAAATCCAGCACCGGTTCTACCAATTCCTTTATGGGTGGCCCGGGAATGGGCGGCCCCGGAGGCGGTATGGGCGGCCCGCCAAGCGGTGGCGGTAATGACGGCGGAAACCGTGGTGGAAACGGCGGCGGCCCAAGATAGAGTTATCCACAAGAGAGCAGGGCAGTGTGAAAGGAGTTTTTATGTTTCGTTTGTGGAAAGGTCGGAAAGATGCTGAGAATAAAACAAACAACTTGAATGAGAAAAATACTCATGAGATAAAATCTCAAATTGAGAATGATGGCACAAATGGTACAGATCTGGATAAACCAGGCAGCCATCTTATTGATCTTCGCCACATTTTCAAGATCTACCATCTTGGGGGTGAAGAGGTCCGCGCCAATGATGATGTAAGTGTAGCCATTGATAAAGGGGAATTTGTAGCGATTGTAGGAAAATCCGGAAGCGGAAAATCCACATTGATGAATATTATCGGAGCGCTGGATGTGCCTACCAAAGGAGAATACTACCTAGGGGAGGGGAAGATGTAAGCAAAATGGAAGATAAACAGCTTGCAAGGATCAGAAATAAGATGATCGGTTTTATCTTCCAGCAGTACAATCTTCTTCCGAAGTTAAATTTGCTGGAAAATGTGGAGCTTCCTCTTCTCTATGCAGGAGTGGGAAGTGAAGAACGCAGGCAGCGGGCTATGGCTTCTTTGGAAAAGGTAGGTCTGGCAGAAAAGTGGAAAAATATGCCAAATCAGTTATCCGGCGGTCAGCAGCAGCGTGTTTCTATTGCAAGGCATTGGCCGGGGATCCGTCCCTGATCCTGGCAGATGAGCCTACAGGTGCCCTGGATTCAAAAACCAGCCGTGAGGTTTTGAATTTTTTGAAACAGTTAAACAAAGAGGGAAATACCATTGTGATGATCACCCACGATAATTCTATTGCCATGGAGGCAAAACGGGTGGTGCGCATTGCGGATGGACACAAAATATTTGACGGAGATGTAAAAGATTATGCTGCAATCCTTTAAACTGGCTATAAAAAGCATATGGGGCAATAAGATGCGCTCTTTCCTGACTATGTTAGGCATCATCATCGGTGTGGCAGCGGTCATTATCCTGGTAAGTCTGGTCAATGGCTATATGGGAAGCGTAGTGGAAAGCTTTGCCAGCATGGGTGTAAACCAGATCAATGTAAATATGACCAATCTTACATCCCGTACTGTAGATGTAGATCAGATGTATGCATTTTACGATGAACACGGAGATCTTTTTGATGGCATCAGCCCTAATGTATCTCTGTCAGCTACTGTAAAAAGGGAGATGACTCCATGGACTCTACCAGTGTGGCAGGCAGAAGCGAGCAGTACCTGGATATGAAGGATTATGATCTGCAGATCGGAAGAAATATTGCTTATTCTGATATTGCTTCCCGGCAGAAAGTATGTGTGATCGGTTCCTATGTGGCCCAGGAACTGTTTGGAAGTGCAGAAAAGGCCATTAATGAGACACTGAAAATAAATGGTTATGCCTTTAAAGTAGTTGGTATCGTGGAGACTCAGGATGAGGATAACATGGAAGACGGCGGAACGGATGATTTCGTGTGGATCCCTTACAGCGTAGCCACCAGCCTTGCAGGAAGCGCCAATATCAGCAGTTATACATTAACGGTATCAGATACAGATAATGCAGATACAGCCAAGACCCTGATCCAGAATTTCCTGTATGAGACCTTTAAAGACAGTGACCTTTACAGAGTAACAGCTATGAGTGAGATGCTGGACTCCTTAAATGAACAGATCGCCATGATGAGCGGCATGCTGGGTGGTATTGCAGGAATTTCCCTTTTAGTTGCAGGTGTTGGTGTTATGAATATCATGCTGGTATCTGTAACAGAGCGTACCAGGGAGATCGGCATCAGAAAGTCACTGGGAGCTGACAAGGGAACTATTTTACAGCAGTTTGTCATTGAGGCGGCAGTGACCAGTTCTTTAGGCGGCGTGGTAGGGATCATCATCGGCTGCGTTGCCACAAAAGTAGTGGGAACCATGATCGGGATCTCCGCATCCCCTACACTGGCGGCAGTGCTTATCTCCTTTGGAGTGTCTGTAGCCATTGGCCTGTTCTTTGGATATATGCCTGCGAGAAGGGCGGCGAGCTTAAATCCCATTGATGCGCACTTAGAAGTGAGTAATAAACGTTATCTCCTGCAGCAGGGGAGAAGCGCCACCGGCTGACAGTCAAATGTAAGGAAGTTTTACACAAATTTTACATTTGACTGTTTTGTTTTTACACAGCTGTGGTATGCTGATGATAAGAACATAACTGCATACTGCGGTTTTGCGGTTAAAAAGGGAAGGACGAGGATCACCATGGATAAAATTTATATCATCGAAGATGATGAAAACATACGCAATCTTTTAAAAATAGCGCTGGAAGGCTTTGGCTATGAGGCAGAAGGCTTTGAAACAGCAGAAGAAGGTTTAGAGCGCATCAAAGAAGAAGTACCGTCACTTGCTATTTTTGACTGGATGCTTCCGGGAATGGATGGGGTTACGGCAATCCGCAAGATCCGCCAGACAGATGGCCTGCAGGAACTTCCCATTATGCTCTTAACTGCTAAAGAGAAAGAGCTGGACAAAGTAGTAGGTCTTGACTGTGGCGCCGATGACTATATGGTAAAGCCCTTTGGCGTCCTGGAGCTTTCTGCAAGGATACGCAGCCTGCTGCGCCGCGCAAAAAGAGAAGAGAAGAAGGATATCCTTACTTTTGAAGATATCGTAGTCAACAAAAGACCAGGAAGTGACCAGTGAAGGTCATTTATGTGAACTGACCTTAAAAAGAATTTGAGCTTTTAGTCTATCTCATGGAAAACCAGTCCCGTGTGGTCACAAGAGACGAGCTTTTAAATCAGGTATGGGGTTATGAATATGACGGAGAGACCAGAACGCTGGATATGCATATCCGTACTCTACGTCAGAAACTGGGAGATAAGGAAAGTTCCTGCATTAAGACAGTCCGTGGTGTAGGTTACAGACTGGTGCATCAGGAAGGATAAAACCGGGGAGAGAGGAAAAAGTATGAGAAAAGCCATTCTTGAGAAATTTATCTTTGTACTTTTAGCGGCGCTGTGTATCAACAGCGTCATCTTTTTATATTGCCAGCCGGAATACGATACTGGATACAACAAAAAAAGACATGCTTTACACCATGGAGATATTGGATCAGACTCTGGATTATGAGGGAGATCTGGCAGGTCAGGTGCAGCGGATGGAGAATTTTACAGCGGGAAATCCCAGCCGTCTGACTTTGATCCGTACAGATGGAACGGTGGTTTCTGACTCAGATGCAGATCCGGCTGAACTGGACAATCATTTAAGCAGAAAAGAAGTAGTCCAGGCAATGAAAAAGGGCAGTGGCTTTGCGGAACGTTATTCCCACACATTAAAGAGAAATCTTTTATATGTGGCCTACAGATCCAACCGGGCCGATATGATCATCCGTGTTTCCGTGCCTTATTCCGGGGCCAGCGAATACCTGACCATGCTCCTTCCGGCGGCTCTTTTCAGCTTTCTGGCGGCTCTTGTCTGCGCATTGGTAGTTTCAGACGTTTTGTGGATTCCGTTACACAGCCTTTAAGCAATATTGCAGCGGAAATGTCAAAGGTAAAGGGGGATTACAAAGGAGACTATACAGAACTGCATTTTGAAAAATGCCAGTATCCGGAGTTAAATGTGATCGCTGAAACTACCATGGAAATGTCCAAAAATGTAAAGCCTATCTGAGCCGCATTGACAAGGAAAAACAGATCCGTCAGGAGTTTTTTCAGCAATGCTTCCCATGAGTTAAAAACTCCTATCACATCTATCCAGGGTTATGCAGAGTTAATGGAAAGCGGTATGATCCAGGATGAGAACATGAAAATGGACTTTATCAAAAGGATCAAAAGGAAGCCATCAATATGGCCGGCCTTATTAATGATATCCTGATGATCTCCAGACTGGAAGCAAAAGGATGCGGAAGTGGTTGTATCAGATGTGAGAGTCAGTGTGCTCCTTTGAAGAGATCATAGACAGTTTAAAACCTGCAGCAGCAGCTGGACAGGTATTTATACACTGTGACTGCCAGCCTCTTAGCATCAAAGGCCAATCCGCAGCAGATGAAAGAACTGCTCTCAATCTGGTGAGCAATGCTGTAAAATACAACCGGCCAGGTGGTCAGGTATGGGTCAATATCCGGGAAAAAGACGGCAATATGGTTGCCCGTGTTCGGGATAATGGTGTTGGCATCCCTCAGGAAAGCCTGGACCGCATTTTTGAACGGTTCTACCGCGTGGATAAGGGCCGCAGCAGAAAACAGGGCGGTACCGGACTTGGACTTTCCATTGTAAAGCACATTGTTAATTTCTATCATGGAACTATCCGTGTGACTTCCCAGTTAGATGAAGGTACAGAATTTGTAGTGACTATTCCTTTAAACTGGAAAGACCTGTAAAATTTAAAAAGACCGGTCAAGGATATAACTGGAAAAAACTGGAAAATCCATTGGTAAAAACGACGAAAAACACTTTATTGCTTTAAAATTCTAAGAAATTTAAAGTAATAAAATTGACGTGGGGATTTTTTGTAGTATCATACCCTTAGTTCGTATAAAACGAATGAGTTTTTATCGAAAAGAGGACGGTATTATGAAAAAATCTACAAAGATCATGTCAGTATTATTAGCAGCAGCCTGCGCAGCATCTATGACCGGATGCGGTGGCTGGCAGCACAGCTACCACAGCAGCAGCGTCCAAAGCAGCAACAGAGGCAGCTTCTTCCGAAGAAGCAAAGAGCGATGCAGCAGCTTCCACCGATGGAAAAACCTACAACGTAGGTATCTGCCAGCTGGTACAGCGTAGCACTGGATGCAGCTACCCAGGGATTTAAGGATGCATTAACCGATGCACTGGGCGATGCAGTTACCTTTGATGAGCAGAACGCACAGGGTGATTCCAATACCTGTTCTACCATTATCAACAGCTTTGTTTCCAATCATGTAGACCTGATCCTTGCAAACGCAACCCCTCTCTCCAGGCAGCACAGGCAGGAACCGATGAGATCCCTGTATTAGGAACTGCTGTTACAGAGTATGGTGTAGCACTTGGCATTGACGGTTTTGACGGCCTGGTAGGCGGAAACATTTCCGGTACTTCTGACCTGGCGCCATTGGATGAGCAGGCAGCTATGCTTCACGAACTGTTCCCGGATGCAAAGAACGTTGGCTTGTTATACTGTTCCGCAGAGGCAAACTCCCAGTATCAGGTAGATACCGTAAAGGCAGCTCTGGAAGAAATGGGATATACCTGCGAATACTACGCATTCTCTGACTCCAACGACCTTGCAACCATTACTACCAATGCAGCAACCAACAGCGATGTGATCTATGTTCCAACTGATAATACAGTAGCAGCAAACACAGAGATCGTTAATAACATCTGCCAGCCTGCAAAGGTTCCTGTAATCGCAGGAGAAGAGGGCATCTGCTCCGGCTGTGGTGTTGCAACTCTTTCCATCAGCTACTATGACCTGGGTGTTGCAACCGGTAAGATGGCAGTTAAGATCCTTACAGGAGAAGCAAATGTTTCTGAAATGCCGATCGAATATGCACCTCAGTTTACAAAGAAGTACAACAAGACCATCTGCGATGCACTGGAGATCACAGTTCCAGATGATTATGTAGCAATCGAGGAATAATAAGAAAAACTAAGTTTGCAAAGAAACTTTTAATGTAAAAAAAGTCTTTCATGGTACAGTTACAGCGGGAAGGCAAATGGGCCTGAGGGAGTCCTGTATGCTGTTCTAAAGGGGAAAACAATGAATATAATGAGTTTATTAAATGCTCTTCCTGGAGCAGTGGCACAGGGTCTGATCTGGGGAATCATGGCAATTGGTGTTTATATCACATTTCGTATACTGGATTTTGCGGATCTGACCGTAGACGGGACTTTATGTACCGGCGGTGCAGTCTGCATTATGATGATGTTAAACGGACAGAATGTATGGGTGGCCATGTTTGCAGCACTTTGCAGGAATGGTGGCAGGCTGCGTCACCGGATCCTTTTACATACTTTTATGGGTATCCCGGCTATCCTTTCCGGTATTCTTACACAGTTAGGCCTGTATTCTATTAACCTGAAAATAATGGGAAAGGCAAACCAGGCGATCAACGTAGACAAATACAGCCTCCTTGTTTCTTTACGTTTTATCCGCAATGTGCCTCTCTTTAAAAATACCATTCTTTTAGTATCCCTGATCATTGTTGTGCTGATCGTTATCCTTTACTGGTTCTTCGGTACTGAGCTTGGCTGCTCCATCCGTGCAACCGGCTGCAATGACAAGATGGCAAGAGCCCAGGGTATTAACACCGACTTTAATCGTGTTCTGGGTCTGATGATCTCTAACGGTATGGTAGCTCTTTCCGGAGCTCTTCTTTCCCAGTACCAGGGCTTTGCTGATATCAATATGGGCCGTGGCGCTATCGTTATCGGTCTGGCTGCTGTTATCATCGGAGAAGCAATTTTCGGAAAGATCTTCAGAAACTTTGGCTTACGCCTTTTTAAGTGTTGCTTTCGGTTCCATTATTTATTATCTGGTTCTTCAGATAGTCATCTGGCTGGGAATCGATACAGACCTGTTAAAGCTGCTGTCTGCAGCAGTAGTAGCCATCTTCCTGGCAATCCCAACATGGAAGGCACGTTATTTTTCAATGGGTTCTAAAGGAGGTAAAGCCTGATGCTTCAGATCAAACATGTATCAAAAACCTTTAATAAAGGCACAGTAAATGAAAAACAGGCGTTAAGGGACTTAAACCTTACGCTGAAAGAGGGAGATTTCGTTACCATTATCGGCGGTAATGGTGCCGGCAAGTCTACTATGTTAAACGCTATTGCAGGTGTGTGGCCAGTAGACGAAGGCCAGATCATCATTGATGATAAAGATGTGACCAAACTTCCGGAATATAAGAGAGCCGCTTTCTTAGGCCGTGTATTCCAGGATCCTATGAACGGAACTGCCGCTACGATGGGAATTGAGGAAAATCTGGCTCTGGCTTTAAGAAGAGGAACTCTTCGTACCTTAAAACCGGGTATCAATAATAGTGAAAGAAAGCTTTACAGAGATCTGCTGTTAAGACTGGGACTGGGACTGGAAGACCGTCTGACTTCCAAAGTGGGACTTCTCTCCGGCGGACAGAGACAGGCTCTGACATTGCTTATGTCTACTTTGAAGCGGCCGAAACTGCTTTTTATTAGATGAGCATACGGCAGCTCTTGATCCCGAAGACTGCAAGAAAAGTTCCTGGAGCTGACAGAGGAAATGGTCAACGAACAGCACCTGACAGCTTTAATGGTTCCCACAATATGAAAGATGCCATCCAGATCGGAAACCGTCTGATCATGATGAACAGCGGCCACATTATTTATGATGTGGAAGGAGAAGAGAAAAAGAAACTGACAGTAGAAAATCTGTTAGCAAAATTCTCCGAAGCAAGCGGAGAAGAATTCTCCAATGACCGTATGATGCTGGCAAAATAGAAAATGTGATCCAATGCCCGGAGGGGAATGTATACATATGGTATATAGCCTTTTCGGGCAATCTTTTTTCTATGCATGTCAATAATTTTTAACATTTTTAATACTTTGTTCACTTTTTTCAGCGAAATATATGATATACTTACATATAGTGCGCCAGGAGGCGTGTCTATAAATTGCCATGCATCTGTAAGAAAACTGCCGCAGGCAGGTCCTGCAGATGCTCTAGTAATAACAGGAGAAACAAAACAATGAATGAAAATAAGGATTACGTATCTCACCTGAATAAGGCGAGAAAAAAGAGAAACCAGAAATGGGATCCCCGTTACCTGCTTTTTAGCCATTGTCGTTGTACTGCTCATTGGTCTTGGAGAATTAGCGGCGGTAAATGTAAAGTCGGCGGTTTCAGGCAAGGCAGCGAGAAAAGTGATAATGTGATCGAGGAGCCTGGAACGGGTCTTGAGGCAGCCAGCGCTTCCAATGCAGCAAGAGAGGAAGAAGAGAAGGCAAAAGAAGAACAGGAAATCCAGAGCGCCATTGACGCATACCAGAATTTAGGGATCGTTCAGGTATCCGGTTATGTAAATATCCGTGAAACTCCGGATATGAAGGGAAATATTATCGAGAAAAGTTTCAGGAGACGGAGCCTGTGAGGTTTTAGGAGAAGAGGGCGAATGGAGCCATATCACTTCCGGCGGTATTGAAGGCTATATCAGCAGCCAGTACCTGGTAACAGGAGAGGAAGCAAAAAGAACTGGCAAAAAGTCTTGTGAAGAAACGTGCCATTATCATGACAGAAAATGACAATCTGAATATCCGAAGCGGCCCAAGCAAGGATGCAGAGATCGTAGGACAGGCACTTCCTGCAGAGCGTTATGAAGTACTTTCTGGAAGCAGATGGCTGGGTAGAGATCAACAGTGGTTATATTTCCGCTGATTACTGTGAAGTAAAATATGCCTTAAATGAGGGCCGTAAACTGGATCTGAAAGCACAGGCCATTAACCAGTATGATAATCTGGTCATCTTTAAAAAGAGCGGCTATATGAATGTGCGCAGTACACCGGAAAATAAAGGTGATGATAATGTAATTGGTAAGCTGACCAGTAAGGCAGCCGGTGATATTATTGAGACGTTAGATGGCTGGTATAAGATCAAGTCCGGTACAGTAACCGGCTATATTGCAGCTGATCCGGAACTGATCGCAACGGGCCAGGAAGCAAAAAGACCTGGCAATGCAGAATGCCGCACAGATGGCGATCATCACAACAGATGTGTTAAACGTCCGTGTGGAACCAAATACCGACTCCAAGATCTGGACACAGATCGTCAAAGATGAACGTTACCCGGGTAGTAGACCAGCAGGATGGCTGGGTACAGATCGACCTGGGTTCTGTAGATGCAGAGGATGGCAGTCAGGATGGAGATGAAAAGCATATATTTCAACCCGCGACAATAACGTAGAAGTACGTTATGCTTTAAATGAAGCCATTAAATTTACACCGGCCAAGGATAGCAGTTCCGGTTCTCATCTGACGGTTCCGGCTCCAGTAAAGCAGTCCCGTCGTTCACAGCTTGTAAATTATGCCTGCAGTTTGTAGGAAACCGCTATGTATGGGGCGGTACCAGTCTGACCAATGGTGTTGACTGCTCCGGATTTACTATGAGGGTTATGGAGAAATTTGGTGTATCCCTTCCACATTATTCCGGCTCCCAGGCACAGATGGGTAAGAAAGTCACCTCCGCTACTATGAAACCGGGAGATCTGATCTTCTATGCAGGAAGCAACGGAAAAGTAAAACCATGTAGCGATTTACATTGAAATGGCCGTATCGTACATGCAGGCAGCCGCAGAAGCGGTATTAAGACATCTACATGGAATTACCGTACACCGGTGGCGATCCGCAGTATGTTGGATTAATAGCTGATCATGACCAGATAAAAATGAAATAGCAAGAAATAGTATTAAAAAAGAGATCACCTGAAAGAGGTTTAAAAGCTTTTTCAGGTGGTCTCTTTTATTTATACCAGCGGGAAGAATAAGGGGATTAAAACCAGATACATAAAAACTGGATCAGTGCATGGGGCAGAGTGTATTTTAAATAATCGGAAAATTTATATCCGGCTACCAGCGGAGGATTGTATCGCTTCTTTGAAACAGGATGTAAAACAGGTCTGTGTGCTGGGAATGCCGGATCCGGTCTGGGGAGAGCAGGTCACTGCCTGTATCGTCTTAAAAGAAGGTTCTAAACTGACAGAAGATGATATTGTGGCATGGTGTAAGCAGCACATAGCAAGTTATAAAAAGCCAAGAAAAGTACTCTTCTTTTCACAGCTTCCTGAAAACGCCAATGGCAAGGTTTCAAGGATCCTGTTAAAAGATCAGATCCAGAAAGGGGAAATAAAATCATGAAAACTATTTTGATGTAGCTGGCAAGTATGCAGTTGTAACAGGAGCTTCTTCCGGTCTGGGACGTCAGTTTGCGCTTTGTCTGGCAGAGCAGGGATGTAATGTAGCCATCGCAGCCCGCAGAGTAGAGCGCCTGGAAGAAGTAAAGAAAGAAGTAGAAGCTTACGGCGTAAAATGTCTGGTGCTGCCATGTGACGTAACTGATACAGAACAGATCCGTAATTCCGTAGACAAGGTGGTAAAAGAATTCGGACGTATTGATATCCTGATCAACAACGCAGCAGCTTCTTTTGCAACCCCTGTTGTAGAGACTACCGATGAACAGTGGTACAATGTAATGAAGACCAATGTAGACGGCGTTTTCTTCTTTGCAAGAGAAGTAGGAAAGGTTATGATCGCCCAGAATTACGGAAAGATCATCAACATCGGTTCCTTCCACTGCCAGGTAACCATGAATGGTGTTCCGCGTTCCGGTTATTCCACTGCCAAGGGCGCAGTTTTAATGATGTCCAAGGCACTGGCTGCAGAGTGGGCAAAGAATAACATTACCGTCAATGTTTTAGGTCCTGGATATTTTGCAAGTGAAATGTCTGCAAAGGTTGCAAATGAAGTATATGAGGCTTCTATCCGCAACAACTGCCCAATGGGACGCAGAGGAAATCCTGGCGAGTTGAACGGTGCTATGCTGTTCCTTGCATCAGATGCATCCAGTTATGTAACAGGACAGCTTCTGTTAGTAGATGGAGGCTGGACCATTGTATAGTGGGTCTATAATAAATAAAATATAAAAAACAGGAAAGACTGTCCTTATGTAACTGTAAATACAGATACAGAAAGGACGGTCTTTTTTGGGTAAAATCAGAAGGACAAAAAAGAAGGAAAACAGGAAAATAAAGCGGCAGCCCCGTCACAGGAGCGAAAAACTTCAGGAAAAAGAGATTGAAGAGAAAGAAGATACCCACCTGAAAAACTGGGGCAGATGACTTTGGACGGAAATGAAAAAAGAGAAAGATCCATCTTTTATCCATCATTGAGAA
>VOFH01003094.1_pt1 | contig 33228 bp, 34 predicted proteins | sample 5384091 | NCBI WGS metagenome assembly VOFH01 (sample SAMN12384727, study PRJNA508395) | human gut metagenome | isolation source: healthy gut G | host: Homo sapiens
AATGATCCTCTTTCTGAAACTTTGTCGTGCTGCTGACGGCCGCCGGATGTCGGCCAAAGATTGCTGCCATCCGTACTGCAGCAACATGGTGCTGCAACAGCAAACGCCAACCAACCTTGTGGGGCAAAGCCGCCCCGTCGAAAAAAGTAACGGTCACCACTTCGTGGGACAACCGCAAATACACCGTCCAGGCTGCCGCCGACAGCACCTGGAAGACGGCGGTCGCCACGCCTGCCGCCGGAGGACCTTACTCGATCCGGATCAGCGACGGCGAAGCGATCGTACTCGACAACGTGATGATCGGCGAAGTCTGGATCTGCTCCGGGCAGTCGAACATGCAGATGCCGGTCACGGGCTTCCCCGGACAGCCGGTAGTCGGTTCGAACGAGGCGATTCTGAACGGGACGAACAGCGACATCCGGATGTTCGTAGTACGCCGCGAAGTGAGCGACCGGCCGCTGGACGATTGCAACACCGACACCGGATGGCAGGAAGCTACGACCGAAAGCGTCGCCGGATTCACCGCCGTCGGCTATTTCTTCGGCCTGAACCTATACAAAGTGCTCGGCATTCCGATCGGCCTGATCGAAACGGACTGGGGCGGAACCCGCATCGAAACCTGGATGGACATGGAAACCGCCCAAAAAGTAGAACAAAACCAAGTTGAAAAAGACAAAAACCATCAGGCCCCGAATAAGACCGCACAACTGTACAACGCGATGATCCATCCGTTGGTCAACTACACGGCCCAGGGATTCATCTGGTATCAGGGCGAATCGAACATCCACACCGGAAACGCGCACCTGTACAGCCAGTATATGCAGCAGCTCGTCTCGCTGTGGAGAAACGAGTGGGGCAACCAGCAGATGCCGTTCTACTACGTCCAGATCGCGCCGTTCGTTTACGAAGGCGACGACAAAACCAGCGTACCGCTGATCGTCGAACAGCAGCTCGCCGCAATGGACAAAATCCCCTATTCGGGTATGGCCTCGACGACCGATATCGGCAGCGGCCCCTGCATTCACCCGTCTCAAAAAATCCCCGTAGGCGAACGTCTCGCCTGCTGGCGCTGAGCAAAACCTATGGCAAGAAGGGCCTGATCTGCGAAAGCCCGCGCTTCGAATCGGTGCGTTTCGAAGACGGCAAGGCGATCGTGCGTTTCAAGACCGAAGGTACGCTGGGCCCGGATTATTCGGGACGGATCAAAGGCTTCGAGATCGCCGGAGCCGACAAGATTTTCGTTCCGGCACGGGCCGAATACATCGTCGGACAACCGGAGATCGCCGTCAGCTCGACGATTGTCGAGAATCCGGTCGCCGTGCGCTACGCGTTCCGCAACGTTCCCGACCAGACGACACTGTACAATACCGGAGGACTGCCCGCGTTCCCGTTCCGCACGGACGACTGGAACGATGCGCAGTAAAACGGCTGTTCCGCGCAGCCGGCAAGCGTAACCGGCCGGCCGACAGCAATAATAAAAATAAAAAAGTGCACCGTCCCTTGGACGGTGCACTTTTTATTTACAGACTCCGGAAACGAATCTTACCGTTTCGAAATATCCTGGTATTCGACTTCGAGCCCTTTTTCGTACAGCGTCATCGCGCGGCGGCTCATACCCATGCTCGAGAATCCGCCGTCGTGGAACAGATTCTGCATGGTCACTTTACGCGTCAGGTCGGAAAAAAGCGTCAGCACATAGCCCGCGCAATCGTCGGCCGTCGCATTGCCCAGCGGAGAGTTCCGGTCGGCGTAATCCATCAGGTCGCCCATCCCCAGCACGCCCTTGCCGGCGGTCGTCGGCGTCGGCGACTGCGACACGGTATTGATCCGAACGAATTTTTCGCGGCCGTAGATGTACCCGAAACTGCGGGCGATCGACTCGAGCAGCGCCTTGGCGTCGGCCATGTCGTTATAACCGTACAGCGTCCGCTGCGCGGCAATATACGACAGCGCCACGATCGAAGCCCAGTCGTTCAGCGCATCCTTTTTACGGGCTACCTGAATCACCTTATGGAACGAAATTGCCGATATATCGAGCGTTTTGGTCAGAAAATCATAATCCAGATCGTCATAAGTGCGTCCTTTGCGGACGTTCGGGGACATCCCGATCGAATGCAGGATGAAATCGAACTTGCCGCCGAAATGCTCCATGGTCTTCTCGATCAGGTTCTCCAGATCGGGTACGCTGGTGGCGTCGGCCGGTACGACGATGGCGCCGCACGCCTCGGCCAGTTGATTGATGGTTCCCATGCGGATCGACACGGGAGTATTGGTCAGCACGATCTCCGCTCCCTCTTCCACGGCTCGCTCGGCCACTTTCCACGCGATCGAGTCTTCGTTCAGGGCTCCGAAAATCAGCCCCTTCTTTCCTTTCAACAAATTATACGACATCTTTATTCACTTTTGATCGGCGCAAAGGTAGTCAAATATGTCGAACTCCAAAAAGGGGATTACTGCGGCACGAAAATGTAGGTGATGGTGCCGCTCTGCTTATCGGAACCCGTATCGTCCACGTTGAAACGAGAATTGCGGGCCGCCAGAATGGCCATGTCGTTGATGCAACTGCTGTTGGTCGAGCTCTCTTTCATAGATGCCGAGACGACCTTGCCGTTGCGGTTCACGGTGATGTTCACGGTCACTTCGCCGCCGCCCTCGCACTGGTAGGCCGGCATGTACAGCGAAACGTCGCGGCGGCCCGGCAGCCAGTAGGATATCAATACGCTGCCTTTCTGCTTGACGCCGCTCTCCTTTTCGCCCTCCTTCGCTTCGCGCTGGGCCTTGCTGCGGGCGATCATCTCCTGTTCTTCGCGGCGGCCCTTCGCAAAAGCGTCCTGCGAAGCCTTCACGCGTCCGGCTACGGCCGCAGCCTCTTCGTCGAGCCCCTCCATAAAATCGGCGATCGATTTCGACGAGGAAGCGCCCCCGCCCGCAGTCGACGCCGTCGTACGGCCGACCGACTCCGAACGGCCGTTCTCATCGGAGATCCGGTTTTTGACATTGCTGAAATCGTCCCCCTCCTCCTGCTGCTCGGGCACCTGCTGCTGAAGCGTTTCGAGCGCCTGCTGCATATCGGTCAGGTCGATGTACATCGCTCCCTCGACGCGCTCCTGGTTCATCGCGATTTTTACCGAAACGAAGACGATCCCGAAAGCCAGGTAAGCGATAATCATGCAACACAGTCCCACCGGTGCTCATAAGCCCATGAGCCCAGATCGGTGGGGCCTTTTTCGAAAGGCAGCCTCGGCCGCGGCGGCCGGACATTCGGCGGTACCGGACGCGCAGGGGGCGCCGGTTTGCTTGTTTCCTGCATCGTTTCCCTATAAAAACCGAACAAAAGTACGATTTCTTTCAAAAAATTCATACCTTTGCGCGCAAAATAATGTTTTTTCAAAAGTTATGTCACCGAAACAGCAGACATTGAACGCTCCGATCACTTTTCAGGGAAAAGGCTTGCACACGGGGCTTCATGTTACTATGACCGTCAACCCGGCCGAAGCGGGGCACGGCATCAAATTCAGAAGGATCGATCTCGAGGCCCAACCGACGATCGAAGCCCTGGCCGATTTCGTGGTGGATACATCGCGCGGAACGACCATCGAAAAACGCGGCGTCCGCGTCAGCACGATCGAGCACGTCATGGCGGCTCTGTGGGGCTGCGGCGTAGACAACGCCCTGATCGACATCGACGCTCCGGAAACCCCGATCATGGACGGCTCGGCGCGGGAATACGTCGAAGCCATCGCGCGAACCGGACTCAAAGAGCAGGACGAGGAACGCAAATATTATTCGGTGAGTGAAAAAACGCTTTTCGAAGCTCCCGAACGCGGCGTCGAGCTGGCGGTATACCCGGACGACGAATTTTCAATCAACGTCAACATCGATTTCAACTCCAAAATCATAGGCAATCAGTATGCGCGCCTCGACCGTATCAGGGGGATTTCGCGGAACAGATCGCCCCGTGCCGCACGTTCGTCTTTCTGCACGAACTGGAACCGCTGATCAAGAACAACCTGATCAAAGGAGGCGACCTGGACAACGCCATCGTGATCGTCGAAAACAAGATCCCGGACGAAGAACTCGCCCGGCTGTCGGAACTTTTCAACAAAAAGGACGTTCAGGTCGACGAAGGCTACCTGAACAACATCCAACTCCGCTTTCCGAACGAACCGTCTCGCCACAAGCTGCTGGACATGGTCGGCGATCTGGCGCTGATCGGTATGCGCATCCGCGGACGCGTAGTCGCCTACCGCCCGGGCCATGCCGCCAATACCGAACTGGCCAAAATAATCCGCAGGAACATCAAGCGGGACGCGGCTAAGCCCCGTTTCCATTTCGAGCCGGACTCGACTCCCGTATACGACATCAAACAGATCAAGGGCATGTTACCCCACCGTCCTCCGTTCCTGCTGGTAGATAAGGTAATGCACCTGGACAGCGAGAACGTGGTCGGGATCAAGAACGTAACGATGAACGAGCCGTTTTTCGTGGGACACTTCCCGAACGAGCCGGTCATGCCGGGCGTGCTGATCATCGAGGCGATGGCCCAGTGCGGCGGGATTCTGGCGCTCAGCAGCGTTCCCGACCCGGAAAACTACTCGACCTATTTTCTCAAGATCGACGGCGTGAAGTTCCGGGACAAAGTGGTTCCCGGCGACACGTTGCAGTTCGAACTGAAACTGGCCGAACCGATCCGGCGCGGAATCGTCACCATGGAAGCGAAAGCCTACGTGGGCAACCGTTTTACGACCGAAGCGACGCTGATGGCGCAGATCGCCCGCAACAAAGACTGACAACCCGAACAGAAATCCATAATCCGAGTATAATGATAAGTAAATCAGCCCATGTTTCCGAAAATGCAAAATTGGGAGAAGGCGTAACCGTCGAACCTTTTGCATACATTGCAGCCGATGTCGTGATCGGCGACGGTTGCTGGATCGGCCCGGGAGCCGTGATCCTGGACGGCGCACGGCTGGGAAACAACTGCAAAATACACACCTCGGCCGTAATCGCCGGCGTACCGCAGGATCTGAAATTCCGCGGCGAATACTCGACCGTGGAGATCGGCGACAACACGTCGATCCGCGAATGCGCCACCATCAACCGCGGTACGGCGGCCAAAGGAGTGACCAAAGTGGGAAGCAACACGCTGATCATGGCTTACGCGCATGTCGGACACGATTGCACCGTAGGAGACAACTGCGTGATCGTCAACGGCGTTTCGCTGGCCGGAGAAGTCGAAGTCCAGGACTGGGCGATCCTCGGCGGACACTCGGCGGTTCACCAGTTCTGCCGGATCGGGGCCCACGTGATGCTCAGCGGAGGATCGTTGGTCAGCAAAGATATCCCGCCGTTCGTGAAAGCGGCCCACAACCCGCTGTCGTTCGTCGGAGCCAACTTCATCGGTTTGCGTCGCAGGGGATTCTCGCCGGAAAAAATCAACGAGATCCAGGAGATGTTCCGCATCCTTTTCCAATCGGGCTACAACTATTCGCGCGCCTGCGAAATGGTCGAAAACCAGGTGCCGCAATCTGCCGAACGGGATCTGGTGCTCGACTTCATCCGAAGCTCCAAACGGGGCATCCTGAAGCCGTACAACCCGAAAAAAAGCGACGACGAAATCGAATAACGACAGGCGCCGAACGACCGTCCCGGTGCATACGACTGATCCGGATCCCGGTCCGGCCGTTGTATTCGCTGGTCGCCGCGACACGAAAATTAACGGAAATTTGTTGTTTTTTTCAATAAATAAAGCTACATTTGCAGCGTAGCGGAAAGATGGGGGACGGGAGTCCCCCGTTTTATTAACCCTACCCCGGAACTTTCGACAAATCGTACATCCATGATAGATACCGAACGGATACGTGAAATCATCGACGAAAAACTGGCCGGAACGGATCTGTTCCTGGTCGGTATCCGGCAGTCGCCGTCCAACGAGATCGAAATTACGATCGACAGCGACACGTCGGTGGGAATCGACCGCTGCGCGGAACTGAGCCGGGCGGTCGAAGAGGCGTTCGACCGGGATGCAGAGGATTTCGAACTAACGGTCATGTCGGCCGGCATAGGTCAGCCGCTCACGATGCTGCGGCAGTACCGCAAGCTGATCGGCCGGGAAGTCGAGGCGGTGCTGAAAGACGGATCGAAACTGACCGCCGTTCTGAAAGACGCGTCCGCAGAGGCGCTTACGCTGAGTTACAGCGAAAAAGTAGCCGTAGAAGGTAAAAAACGCCGGGTATCGGTCGAACGCGAACGGACGATCCCGCTCGCGGAGATCAAGACGACCCGCGAACACCTGCGATTCAAGTAACGAAACGGCAGCCGGCCCGGCGAGGGCCGCAACCGGATATAAAACATACACAAAAAAGCTAAAGTAAAGTTAACCAAAACGTACCGGGGGCAATGGTCGGAAAACCGTAAGGCCGTATTGCCTGTTAAAATTTTACATTACAGATATGGACAATCTCAATCTCGTAAACACGTTCGCGGAGTTCAAAGAGCTTAAGAACATCGATAAGAGCACCATGATCGGTGTTCTGGAAGATGTGTTTCGTCACTTGCTGATCAAGACTTACGAAACGGACGAAAATTTCGACGTGATCATCAACCCGGAAAAGGGAGACCTCGAAATATGGCGCAACCGGACGATCGTGGAGGACGGAACGGTGGAAAACCCGAACCAGCAGATCTCGCTGACCGACGCCCGCAAAATCGACCCGACCTACGAAATGGGCGAAGAGGTGGCCGAAGAGATCAAGCTGGCCGACTTCGGAAGGCGCGCCGTGCTGTCGCTGCGGCAGAATCTCGCCTCGCGGATACTCGACCTGGAAAAGGCCAATCTGTTCAACAAATATACCGAAAAAGTGGGCGAAATCATTACCGGAGAGGTCTACCAGGTATGGAAAAAGGAAATACTCGTGCTGGACGACGAAGAGAACGAACTGGTGCTGCCGAAAGCGGAACAGATCCCGAACGATTTCTTCCGCAAGGGCGACAGCATCAAGGCGATCGTTTCGAAAGTGGAGATGAAGAACAACAACCCCTACATCGTTCTGTCGCGTACCGCCCCGGAATTCCTCGAACGGCTTTTCGAGATGGAGGTCCCTGAAATTTACGACGGCCTGATCACGATCAAGAAGATCGTCCGCATCCCCGGCGAACGCGCCAAAGTCGCCGTAGAATCCTACGACGACCGCATCGACCCGGTAGGCGCCTGCGTCGGCATGAAGGGATCGCGCATCTACTCGATCGTCAAGGAGCTGCGCAACGAGAACATCGACGTGGTGAACTATACGACCAACACGCAGTTGTTCATCCAGCGGGCGCTGAACCCGGCCAAGATCTCGTCGATCAACCTCAACGAGTAAACCAAGACCGCGGCAATCTACCTGAAACCGGAAGAAGTTTCGCTGGCGATCGGCAAAGGCGGCCTGAACATCCGGCTCGCGAGTATGCTGACCGGATACGATATCGACGTCTACCGCGAACTGGAAGAGAAGACATCGCCCTGGATACGTTCAAAGACCGGATCGACGGCTGGATTATCGACAAGCTGAAAAGCATTGGCTGCGACACGGTCAAGAGCGTGCTGGAACTCTCCGTCGCGGAACTGGCTCAGCGTTCCGACCTGGAGGAAGAGACCGCGCAGGAGATCATCGACATCCTGAAATCGGAAGAAGAGGACGTGAGCCTGGACGAATTTAAGGATGAGATCGACGAAGCGATCATCGATAAGTTCAAGAGCATCGGCCGCGACACGGCCAAAAGCGTACTGGAACTTTCGGCCGAAGAACTGGCCAAGCGCACGGGGATCGACGCCGGAACCCTGCAGGAGGTACTGAATATTTTGAAATCGGAATTCGAATAGCGCGCGGAAACGGGCCGGACGAAGGAAGCCGGCCGCGAACGATCGCAGAACGTTACGAAAGAGGAATGAATACATTCGCTTTATCCATGTGCATCGGCCTGGGCGCAGGCATTGCGGACATCGTCCCGATGATCGCGCAGAAACTGCCGGCGCACTCGACGGTATCCGTTTTCCTGCACTACTTTTTCGTTTCGATCGTGATCGTGAACATGGATTTGCCGCACATCCCCTGGTGGATCGAGGGAGGCGTGGTAGGCCTCGCGCTGACGATCCCGATGCCGATTCAGGTGGGGCACGCCGACCGCAAGCCGTTGCCCGTCATCGCAGCGAACGCCGTCGTACTGGGAACGCTGGTCGGGATAGCGGGTCACCTGCTACGGTGACCGTCCGACAAACAACTTAGATAAGAACAAATAAGAGTCGATATAGATCCGAACCCGAAAAACGAAGCAATATGTCAAATGAAAGAAGACTTAGACTCCATCAGGTTGCGAGAGAGTTAAAAGTGGGACAAACAACAATTATTGAATTTCTTGAAAAAAAGGGAATCAAGGTGGACAATTCGCCCAGTTCGATCATCGAACCGGCTGCGTATGCCATCCTGGATAAAGAGTTCGGCGGAAACAAGCACATCGAGAAGGTGAATATCCGTGAAAAGATAAACCTGAAGCATGAATCCGTTTCGCTGGACGACCGCAAGGAGAACGAGCAGAACGGCTCCGACGACGGCGCCGATTTCAAGAACGAGGTAATTATCAAAAGCGGCGTGATCAATGTCAAGGACGAAGTGGCGAGAATGGCCACACCTAAGATATTGGGTAAGATCGATCTATCGGACAACCACAAGAAGAAAAATACGGCGGAACCGGCTACGGAGAAAAAACCTGAAGCTCCGAAGGCGGCTCCCGTCGCGACTCCCGTGAAGAAACAGGAAGCGCCCAAACCGGCTGTCGAGCCGGTCGTCAGCGCTCCGGCTGCCCCTGCTACGCCGGCAGCGGCCGCTCCGGTTGCCGCCTCCGTCCCCCATGCAGCACCGGCCGCTGCGCCCAAGCCCTCCGAAACCGTTGCGGAAACAACGGCCGATAAGACGGAAGTCGTAATCCAGAACCAGACCTACGACCAGCGGATGGCCGCCGACGAAAGCAACCTGTTCCGTCCGGGCGAAGGTACCAAACTGTCGGGGCCGAAGGTTTTGGGGAAAATCGACGTGAAATCCTTCGAAAAGAAGAAGGGCGAGGACAGCCACCGCAAACGGGAGAAACGCAAGCGGATTTCGAAAGACAAAGTAGACATTACGCAGAAGCAAAACCAGCCGACCGGCAAGGACAACCGGCCGAAGGCTGCGCCGAACGGCGCTCCGGGCGCGGCGGGTTCCGGTAAAAGCGCCTTCAAGGACAGGCGGAAAGGGAAAGCGGTAAAACCGGTGGTGAAAGCGGAAGTCAGCGAAGAAGAAGTACAGAAGCAAATCAAAGATACCCTGGCCCGTCTGACGGCCAAAGGCCCGAAGTTCAAAACGTCGAAGCACCGCCGCGACAAGCGGGAAGCGGTATCGGCCCGTATGAACGAAGAGCTGGAACGCCAGGAAAAAGAAAAAAGCGTACTGAAGGTGACCGAATTCGTAACGGTCAGCGAACTGGCGACCATGATGGACGTCAGCGTAACCGACGTCATCACGGCCTGCATGAACCTGGGGCTGATGGTTTCGATCAACCAGCGCCTCGACGCCGAAGCGTTGGTCGTGGTGGCCGAAGAGTTCGGTTTCAAAGTCGAGTTCGTTGCGGTTGAGATTCAGGAAGCAATCGACACGGAGGACGAAACGGACGAAGACGCCGTTCCGCGGCCGCCGATCGTTACGGTGATGGGGCACGTCGACCACGGTAAAACGTCGTTGTTGGATAACATCCGCAAAGCGAACGTAATCGCCGGCGAAGCGGGCGGTATCACGCAACACATCGGGGCATACAGCGTGAAACTCGACGACGGCCGCCGCATCACGTTCCTCGATACGCCGGGTCACGAAGCGTTTACGGCCATGCGTGCCCGCGGGGCGAAAGTGACCGACGTGGCGATCATCATCGTAGCCGCGGACGACAACGTGATGCCGCAAACCATCGAGGCGATCAACCATGCGGCCGCCGCACAGGTTCCGATCGTTTTCGCGATCAACAAGATCGACAAGCCGGGAGCCAACCCGGAAAAGATCAAAGAGGAACTGTCGGCCATGAACTACCTGGTTGAAGATTGGGGCGGTAAATACCAGTGCCAGGAGATCTCGGCCAAGCAGGGCATCAACCTCGACAAGTTGCTCGAAAAGGTGCTGCTCGAAGCCGAATTCCTCGACCTGAAAGCCAATCCCGACCGGAAAGCCCAAGGCGCGGTGATCGAATCCACGCTGGATAAAGGGCGCGGTTACGTTGCGACAGTGCTGGTACAGAACGGCACGCTGCGGGTCGGCGACATGCTGCTGTCGGGCATCTACACCGGCCGCGTGAAGGCGATGTTCAACGAACGCGGCACGCGGATCACCGAAGCGCCCCCGTCCACGCCGGTGCTGGTGCTCGGGCTGAATGGCGCTCCGCAAGCCGGGGACTCGTTCAACGTGATGGACGACGAACGTTCGGCGCGCGACATCGCCAACAAGCGCGAACAGTTACAGCGGATGCAGGGCCTGCGCACCCAGAAGCACATCACGCTCGACGAAATCGGACGCCGCATCGCGATCGGCAATTTCAAGGAGCTGAACATCATCATCAAGGGCGACGTGGACGGTTCGATCGAAGCGATGGCCGACTCGCTGATCAAACTGTCGAAAGAAGAGGTTCAGGTCAACGTGATTCACAAGGCCGTAGGCCCGATCTCGAATCGGACGTGATCCTGGCCGCCGCTTCGAACGCCGTGATCGTCGGATTCCAGGTGCGGCCTTCCGCCGCGGCCCGGAAACTGGCAGAGAAGGAAGAGATCGAAATCCGACTCTACTCGATCATTTACGACGCGATCAACGATATCAAAGACGCCATCGAGGGTATGCTCGCCCCGGTGATGAAGGAGGAAATCGTATGTTCGGTCGAAGTGATGGAAGTGTTCAAGATCACGAAGGTCGGCACGGTCGCCGGCTGTCTGGTGCGCGAAGGCAAGATTACGCGGCATACGAGCATCCGCGTAATCCGCGACGGCATCGTGGTCTACACCGGCAAGCTCGGTTCGCTGAAGCGTTTCAAGGATGACGTCAAAGAGGTGAACAACGGGCTCGAATGCGGACTGAACATCGAGAATTACAACGATATCCACGTAGGCGATATCATCGAAGGTTACGAACAGGTCGAAGTTAAAAAATAACCTCGCCGACGCCGAACCCGTCGTTTTGCGGGCCGTCCTCACGAATCCGGGGCGGCCCGCTTCGATTTTATGCCGGTCATCCGGCACGAATTTCCGATAAAATGATTAATTTTGGCAGAAACCGAACCGAATAACCCGAAATTAGCCTATGAAACTTTTGTTGCTTTCGCACTGATGCTGTGCGGCCTGGCGGTACAGGGCGCCAGATTTTCCCCGATGCAGGCCGTCGACCTGCAGTGCGAGTACCTGACTACGCCGCTGGGGATCGACGTCGCCGAACCCCGCCTGATGTGGAAATTGCAATCTCCGGTCGGAGGAGTCTCCCAGAGCGCCTACCGGGTCGTCGTGGCGACCTCGCCCGAGCAGCTCGAAGCCGGGAACGCCGACGTATGGAACTCGGGGCGGATCAAATCCGGCGACCAGACGGTCGTATGCAGCCCCGCCGCTCCGCTGAAGTCGCATACCCGTTACTTTTGGAAAGTCGAAACGTGGGACGACAACGGCCGTATGCCGGTCACTACGCCGGTATCGTGGTTCGAAACCGGCAAGATGACGCCCGGCGAATGGAAGGCGCAATGGATCACCGACTCGCACGACAAACAGTATAAGCCCGCCCCGATGTTCCGCCGCGAATTCGCGACCGGAAAGCAGATCGCTTCGGCCCGCGCCTATATCTGCGGACTGGGTTACTACGAACTTTACCTGAACGGGGAGCGCGTGGGCGACCATCTGCTCGATCCGGGCTATACCGATTTCTCGAAACGGGTGCTCTACGTAACTTACGATATCACCGCTCAACTCGGCGAAGGTAAAAATTGCATCGGGGTCGTGCTCGGTAACGGCTGGTATAACGAACAAACTCCGGCCGTGTGGAACTTCCATCTGGCTCCGTGGCGCGACCGCCCGCGGCTACTGTGCGAACTGCATGTCACCTACCGGGACGGATCGACCGAAACGATCGGCAGCGACGCTTCGTGGAAAACGGCGACCGGCCCGCTGCTGTACGACAACCTGTACACCGGCGTAACGTACGACGCCCGGCTCGAACAGCCGGGATGGAACCGTCCCGGATTCGACGACGGCGCCTGGCAGCCCGCCGTGACCGTCCAATCGCCCGCGCCGCTGATCGAAGCGCAGAAAATGGCGGCCGTCGCCGCATCCGGATCGGTAAAACCGGTATCGGTCGAGAAGATCAACGACACGGTATACGTCTACAACCTGGGGAAAAACTTCGCCGGAGTATGCCGACTGCGCGTGAAGGGGCCGCGCGGAACCGTCGTAACGATGCGGCACGGCGAATTGCTCGATTCGGCCGGACGGGTCGATCAGAGAAACATCAACATGCACCTGCGCCCGACGAACGCATCGGAGATCAGCCAGTTCGACACCTATATTCTCAAGGGCGAAGGCGCCGAAACCTTTATGCCTCCGTTCACGTATCACGGTTTCCAGTACGTCGAGATAACGACCAGCGTACCGCTGCAACTGACGGCCGAGAACCTCGAAGGCATAGTCATGCACAGCGACGTGCGACCGACCGGCGATTTCAGTTGTTCGAACAAACTGATCAACCAAATATTCGACATTTCGAAACGCTCGTACCTGAGCAACCTGTTCGGCATCCCGACCGACTGCCCGCACCGCGAAAAGAACGGCTGGATGGCCGACGGCTACATGGTGCAGGAAGCCGGCATGATCAATTTCGACAGCCGGAACATCTACGCCAAATGGGTGAACGATATGATCGACGCGCAGGAGGCCGACGGCAACGTGCCGGGTATCGTCCCGACTTCGTGGCACTGGGATTCGAACTGGGCCGGCCCGATGTGGGACGCCGCGATCTTCATCACGCCGCACCTGCTGTACCAATACAGCGGCGATACGCGGGCGATCGAAACGATCTACCCGGCGGCCAAACGTTACCTGGAGTACTTGCAAACGCGCGAGGAAGCGAACGGCACGATCAACCACGGACTCGGGGACTGGCTGTTCTACAAAGCGCAGACGCCGGTCGATTTCATGGCCACGTGTTTCTATTACTGGGATAACGTGCTGATGGCGCAGATGGCCCGGCTGACCGGCCGCGAACCGGAAGCCGCCCCTTACGAAGCGAAAGCCGAAAAGCTGAAAGTCCTGATCAACGAACTGTTTTTCGATCCCGAAAAGGTCTGCTATTCGAACGGCACGCAACTGTCGTATGCGCTGCCGCTCTATGTCGGTATCGTCCCGGAACAATACGAGAAACGATTGGCCGAAAACCTGAACCGTTGCATTGCGGACAACGATTACAGCCTCGATTTCGGCTTCATCGGCAGTCTGGTCGTACCGGCCGTGTTGTCCGACTACGGATATGCCGACGCCGTCTACCGGATGGTCACCAAAACCACGCTGCCCTCGTGGGGCTACTGGATCGAACAGTGCGGAGCGACCTCGCTGTTCGAAACGTGGGACGTCCTGCGGAACATCGGCGACGCATCGCGCAACCACCCGTCGATGGGCGCCGTCAGCGCCTGGATGTACAAAACGCTGGCCGGCATCCAGGTCGATCCGGAACAACCGGCATTCCGGCACGTGCTGATCCGCCCGGCTTTCGTCGACGGATTGAACTGGGCGAAGGCGTCTTACGATTCGCAGCGCGGCGAAATCCGCAGCGCCTGGGAGCGCAACGGCGACCGGGTAACGCTGAACGTGCAGATCCCTGCCAACATGACGGCCACCGTATCGCTGCCGTCCGCCGCCGTCGAAGCAGTCGGCTGCAAAGGAAATGCGAAAAACATCCGGAAAATCACGGACAAAAAGTCGTCCGGAGTCGCTTACCGGATCGGTAGCGGAGCCTACCGTTTTACCTGTACGATAAACTGAAAAACCCAATCATAACCGATACAAACAACTGAAATATGGATTCCAATGAATTTTCGAGGCGGGAATTTCTGAAAAGAGTTCTCGCGCTGTCGGCGGCAGCGGCCCTGCCGACCATCCTGACGAAAAACACGTTGTCGGCGGCCCGGCCCAAACCGCGGATCGTCGGCCCGAACGAACGGGTCAACCTGGCCGTCTGCGGGATCGGCAACCGGGGCGGCGAAATTCTCCGCGAGTTCGCTAAAACGGGCGAGGCCAACATCGTCGCGCTGTGCGACGTAGACATGGGGGCCCCGCACACCGAACAGTCGCTGAAGCAATTCCCGAACGTGCCGCGCTTCCAGGATTTCCGGCAGATGTTCGACAAGATGGGCGACCAGATCGACGCCGTTTCGGTCGGGGTTCCGGACTTCTCGCACTTCCCGATCTGTATGCTGGCGATGTCGCTCGGCAAGCACGTCTATACCGAGAAGCCGATGGCACGCACATTCTACGAGGTCGAGCTGATGATGAAAGCGGCAAAAAAGTACAAGGTAGTCAACCAGATGGGCAACCAGGGCCACTCCGAAGGGAATTATTTCCAGTTCAAGGCATGGAAAGACGCCGGAATCATCAAGGACGTTACGGCGATCACCGCCCACATGAACGCGCCGCGTCGCTGGCACGGCTGGGATACGAACATCAAAAGTTTCCCTCCGGGACAGCCGGTCCCGCAGACGCTCGACTGGAACACCTGGCTGATGACGGCCCGTTTCCACGATTACAACAAGGACTACGTCAACGGACAATGGCGCTGCTGGTACGATTTCGGCATGGGCGCCCTCGGCGACTGGGGTGCTCACATTCTGGATACCGCCCACCAATTCCTCGAATTGGGACTGCCCTACGAGATCGACCCGGTGCGGATCGACGGGCACAACGACTTCTTCTTCCCGCAGGCCTCGACGCTGGTGTTCAAGTTCGGAGCGCGCGGCAACATGCCGCCGGTGGACGTCACCTGGTACGAAGGACAGAAGAACATCCCGCCAGTGCCGGAAGGCTACGGCGTATCCGAGCGGATCCGAACATTCCGGCCCCGAGTACCGGGCAAATCCAGCCGGCCGTCTGAATCGGGCAAAATCATTTATAGCAAGGAACTGACCTTCAAGGGCGGTTCGCACGGCAGCCTGCTGTCGATCATCCCGGAAGAAAAGGCCAGGGAGATGGCGTCACAGTTGCCGGAAGTCCCCAGAGCTCGTCGAATCACTACAAAAATTTCCTGTTGGCCTGCAAGGGACAGGAACAAGCACGGTCGCCGTTCGACGTCGCCGGGCCGCTTTTGCCAAGTGTTCAACCTCGGCGTGCTGGCGCAGCGCCTGAACGCGAAACTGCTGTTCGACCCGAAGAAAAAGTGATCACCAACAACGAACGGGCCAACAAAGGCTGCTGAAAGACCTGCCGCCGCGCGAAGGCTGGGAAGAGTTCTACAAACTGTAAAAATGCCGGACAGATTTTAAAATCTGTCCGGCATTTTTTATTACCGAATCCTACATCCGGCATATAAACGACCAGCCGAAAGAATCAACCGGCTTTGACGTAATCATTCCACGTATTCACATACTCGTTACCGTCCGCATCTACGGATTTGAAAGTACAACTTCTGCGTTTTTCCTGAGCACAGGGAATCTGAACTTCCTCACCGCCATCCCCTCTGAACCGGCCAATGCTTCGACGTTTTCAAGCAACAGATCATCAGCCGACCTGTCTTTACAATCATACCGCGCAAAGAGCTCCTAAAGTCGCTACGGCTAACGCGACCGAACCGGAAAAAATAACTGTTTTCTTCATAGAATCTACATTTAATGAATATCAGGCAATTTAAATCTCACCATTTCGGGTTCGAACGACTCGGGATGCAAATAAAAAGCATACAACCACTCATCGTCCGTATCCGGCTGAATATAACATACCGGTCTGTCCAATAAATATTTATGCACCGGATTCCCATTCCAGTCGCAAAGATATACCTCTTTTACATACCCGGGAGAATAACCGTTTCTCTTTATAGATCTCTCCCGGTCCGAATAATCGATTTTAGGATCGGCACAGTAGATAAACGCATCTGTAACCGATAATTGATACCCCGATTCATAATGATCGACAATTTTATAAGTTCCATCGGTTCGTTGCGTGCATATCGGCAACCGATCGAATAATCTGACCCTGTTCGACACCGTACTATCTCCAAGCGTAAAAATCTCGACAAATTTCGAATTAGAACAGGAATAAACGAACTGTCTGGCCGAAGGCCGTTTGCGCAAGTCTCCGGAATAAATTTGAGATTTATTGTAACAAGTAACCTCGTTACCGCTATCCGGATAGCGAACCCCAGACTCGACACCCGCTCACTACCGGTATTCAGTAATGTAAACAAATCGTCGCTGTCGCCGAACCCCTGCATCAAATAAGTCGAATCCGTAACCGGTAAAAGATTATAGGCAAAAAAGATTCTACATAAGGATAATCGACCACGCTCCATGCAGAAAAATCGAATACGTTTTTCAAATTGTTCACGGGTATGACAAACGACTTTCCTCGGGGATTATACGCAACGATCATCAAGACGCTGTCTCGATTCAAAAAATGTATGCTCGAAGCGTTCACCTCGAAAGGCCCGTTCCCTTTGTCAAAAAGAACCTATAAATTTCAAACTGTCCTGCGATATCCTGAAAACAGAATAATATTTATCTTTATCCCAATTTTCGAAAATGACATAGTCATCGATAAATATCAAATCGGATTCCGTGAAAATAATCCGGTCCACATTCACAGAAGTCGCCGTCAAGGGTACTCCAAACCTTGCCACTTTTCTTCGCCCCAGTTTTTTCGCCCTTCGCAACCGCATAGCACACACATCCCGATCAAAATGACCGTTAATTTCCCCATACTAAGAATATATCGGCAACACGACATATCTGGAAATTAGATATGTTTATAATCTTTCCACGTATAAGAATGTGTATTTCCATCCACATCTTTAGCAGAAAAACTGCATTTACTCTTTTTTTGGGCACTACAAGGAATTTGTACAGGTTCCGACGATTCATCCCTGCCAATGCTTCAAGATTGGCTTGAAATAACAAATCCATAGATTTACACTGACTCCGATCAATATAAATATATGCTCCTACTACAATGGCCAAAGCCAAACTGATTTTAATAATTCTTTTACTTTTCATCGGTTTTTGATATATATATAGACATAACACACGTATTCTTTTACACAAAAGAATGAAAAATAAATAAAAAAAGAATCGGCAAAAATACCGACCCTTTCGTATGGACTCCGGAATGAATCGATCCCGTCACATCCGGCTGATCCGCGCCACGGGGACAACGTCCATCGGGGCGAACTCGCCGCGCTGGTATTTGAAATACCCGGTGACGGCGATCATCGCCGCGTTGTCGGTCGTAAATTTGAACTCGGGAAGAAACGTATTCCAGCCGCGACGGACGCCCTCCTCGACAATCGCACGGCGCAGGCCCGAATTGGCCGAAACGCCGCCGGCGATCGCGATGTCGCGTATGTCGTAATGCCCTGGCCGCCCGTACCAGCTTGTTCAACAGAATCTCGATGATCGTCGATTGCAGCGAAGCGCACAGATCGGCTTTGTTCTCCCCGATAAAATTCGGGTTCTCGCGCATCTCGTCGCGCAGAAAATAGAGGAACGACGTTTTCAGCCCGCTGAGCCTGTAATTGAACCCGTCTACCGACGGCTTCGCGAATTTGAACCGTTTCGGGTTCCCTTCCTTAGCCAGTTTGTCGATTACCGGGCCGCCCGGATACGGCAGTCCCATCACCTTGGCGCATTTGTCGAAAGTTCTTCCCCGGCGGCATCGTCGATCGTCGTGCCGACGATCTCCATCTCGCCGTAATCCTTCACCAGCACGATCTGCGAATGACCGCCCGACACCAGCAGACACAGGAACGGGAATCGCGGATGCGCCAACTGCCGGTCGGGCAGATCGATGAAATGGGATGAAATGTGCCCTTGCAGGTGATTGACGTCCATCATCGGAATATCCAGCGACAGCGACAGCCCCTTGGCGAACGAAACCCCGACCATCAACGAGCCGAGCAATCCCGGCCCGCGGGTAAAAGCGATCCCGTCCAGATCTTTCAGTTCGATGCCGGCCTCCTGATCGCCGTATCGACCACCGGAATGATGTCCTGCTGATGCGCCCGCGACGCCAGTTCCGGGATCACGCCGCCGTACTTGCGGTGAACGTCCTGACTGGCAATAACGTTCGACAACAGCGTCCGGCCCCGAATCACCGCGGCGGAAGTATCGTCGCACGAAGATTCGATACCCAAGATCGTAATATCCATTTTGGCTTTATTATTTATAATAAATTTAGTAAACTTGTAGTTCTTTTCAGAGAGACATGCGAAGCGCCGTAACGCAGAGCGGCTCCGATTGAAAACCAACAGAATACCGCACGCAGCTTCCGAATGGGCAAAGTTATAAAAATAATACGATCTTTCGTGTCGGCGGTGATCCTGCTTGTGATATTTTTGCCGGTCGCCGTCACGCTGCTGCTGCACATGCAATCGGTGCAGAACCTGATCGTCGGTCAGGGCCTGAAAATGCTCAGCGAAAAGCCCAAACCGAGTTCTCGGTCGAAAAGGTGCGTTTCCGGCTGTTCAACCGGCTGTCGCTGGAAGGCCTTTACGTAGAGGACTACCACGGAGACACGCTGTTCTATGCGCGCAACGTCGTCGTCCCGCTGGGCAGTCTGAACGTTTCACGGGAGCCGTGCGGCTCGGGGACGTCGAACTGGACGGAGTGCGGTTCAACTTGATGCAGGACAGTTCGCGGACGAGCAACCTGAAACAGATCCTGCTGAAATTCAAGAAAGAGAAGAAACAAAAGAAAAAGGATTTCGGCTGACGGCGTTCGGCAACGATCCGGGACATGAATTTCCGCCACCGGAAATTCGACGTCCGCCCGAAAGAGCACGGCGTCAACTTTACGGATCTGATGTTCGAATTTCAAACTTCTCGTACGGAACGTATCGGTCGCAGACGACAGCGTGAACCTCGCGATCGACTCGCTGACGCTGCGGGAGCGCTGGTGGGCTGCAATATCGAAAACCTGTCGACGCGGCATTTCCGGATCTCCGGATCGGGTATGCACTTCGACGATTTCCGGCTAAAGACCGCCGAATCGGACGTACGGATGGCCTATCTCTATTTCGACTACGACACGTGGAAAGGGTATAACGATTTCTGAATAAAGTGAATATCCGTTCCGAATTTACCGCCTCGACCGTTAGCTTCCAGACCATCGCCTACTTCGCCCAGGGACTGCGCAACTGGCAAAACCGTCTTCCGCAATGCTTCGGGACAAGTGGAAGGGCCGGTCTCGAACATGAGAGGGAGCGTGGGGCCGGTCGAAACGAGAAACACGCGGGTCGACGTAAAATTCCGCATGACCGGGCTGCCGGACGTGAACCGCACCCATTTCTCGTTCGACGTGCAGGAACTGCGTACCGAGGGCCGCCGACATCGCCGACATTGTGCAGGACATCGCCCGGAAATCGGTCGGAAAGAATTACGCCACGCTCGAAAAAATGGGGCGAATCGCATTTACGGGCCATTTCGACGGTCTATTCAGCGACTTCGCAGCCGACGGCCGGCTGCAATGCGAACTGGGAAGCGCCGACCTGAAACTGAATATCAAGCCGCTTCAGTCCACGCAACGCGCGACCGGTTTCAACGGGACGCTGAATACGAACGATTTCCGGATCGGCTCGCTGCTCGGCATCCCGAAACTCGACCGCATCGCGCTGAAAGCCGACGTGACGGGACAGCTCGGCAGCGCGCTGCGGGATGAAAGCGCAGGCGCAGATTCCGCTGCTCGAATACAACGGATACGCGTACAACGACATCGTCCTGAACGGGGAATTCGAGAACAAGGAGTACACCGGCGCCATCGTCTCGACCGACCCGAACATCGCGTTCGATTTCGATGGCAAACTGAACTTCAACGATTCGCTGCCGGCCTACAATTTCAATCTGGCCCTGCATAACGCCGACCTGTACAAACTGAATTTCAACCGGCGGGACACAGTTTCGGTGGTGCGGGCAATCTGACGGCGCAAGGCTCGGGCATAGGGCTCGACGAGTTGAACGGCACGATCGAGATCGACGACATGACCTACATCAACCACATCGACACCGTCAAAACCGGACGGATCCGTATGCTGGCCGACAACCACGGCAACCGGAAACTGCTGGTTTCTATTCGTCGTTCGCCGATGCGGAACTGAAAGGCAGGCTCAGCTACAACAAAATGTTTTCTTTACTTCAAAAACACGCTGATATCCTACCTTCCGTCCATCTCGAACACGACGGGCAGGAGCGGGAAACGATTCCGCCGGCCGACGGGGCTTCCAGCATCGACAACTACTACCTGCTGAACGTCAATGTAAAAGAAGCCAACAACGTGGCGGGCATCTTCATTCCTGGCCTGCAAGTCGCCCAGGGAACCACGCTGGCCTTTCTGTTCAACCCCGAAAGCGACGTCTTCTCGCTGACGCTGAACTCGGAACTCATCGAGAACGAACAGTTCTTCGTCTCGAACCTGAAGGCGTCCGCCCGTAACCAGGGCGACTCGATCTCGATGTTCGTAACGGCGAACGACCCTGCTGGCCAAAAAACCTGTACATGCCCAACTTTTTCCGGTCATCGGCGGGGCCAAAGAGAACCGGGTCAACCTGGCCATGCGGTTCAACAACACCGCAAACGGCACCTACGCGATGCTCAGCACCACTTCGCGCTGTCGGTCAATCCGGAAACGGGCGTTCTGGGCAGATCAAAATCAACTTTTATCCTTCCACGCTCACGACCGGCAACCAGACCTGGCGAATCGGCGCCCGGCAGATCGTCTACGACTCCACGCGGGTCGTCGTAGACAACTTCCGGATCGAAAACGGCCCGCAACGCCTCTCGGTCAACGGCACGGCCTCCCGCAGTAACCAGGACACCCTTCGGCTGAGCCTGCAACACTTCGACCTGAAGCCGTTGTCGCAGATCACTTCGAGCCGGGGCTACCTGTTCGAAGGATACACCAACGGCTCTGCAGACCTGATCGCTGCATACGGCGAAGGAGTGCTGAACGCAGACATCGATTTCGACAGCATCCGCGTCAACCAAATCCCGTGGCGAGACACGAAGTTCAACTGCCTCTGGGATTTTCAGTCGAAACGGGCCCGTTTCAGGCTGTCCGACCGCAAACTGGGCGACAACATCGTGGCCGGTTTCTACTCCCCCGACCGAACGCCGTTACGGCGCGGAAATGAACATCCGGAAAATCGACATGGCACTGCTCGCTCCGGTGCTGAAAGGCGTGCTGCGCGAAACGCAGGGAGAAGCCAGCGCCCGGCTGACGCTGAGCAGCAGAAACCTCCAACCCGTTCTGAACGGCGCCATCCGCGTCGAACGTTTCGAAACGACGGTCGATTATACGAACGTTCCCTACGCCCTGACCGGCGGCACGATCGACGTAGCCGACAACGTGATGACCCTGCAGCCGGCCGAACTGACCGATCCCCGGGAAACCGCGCCGGATTCGACATGAAATTCGACTTCCGGAACCTGCGCAACCTGGCCTACGACATACACGTGCGGCCGCAGAACACGCTCGTACTGCAAACGACCGAACAGCAGAACGACCTTTTCTACGGAACGATCTTCGCGTCGGGCAACGCCACGATCCAAGGCAATAAAAACGGCGTCAACATGAACATCGTCGCGACGACCGCCGACAACTCGCATTTTTACATGCCCCTGGGCAACAGCGCGGATATCTCCGCCGCCGACTTCATCGTCTTCGAAGACCCGCGTCAAAAAGCCATCCGGGACAGTCTGGAAAAAGCGAACAGCACGAACCGGTTGCGGCAGGCCCTCGCGCGCAGGATGCGCCGGATGGACAGCCTGCCGTCGAACATGGACATCAAGATGGCGCTGAACGTCAAGCCGAACGTCGAAATGCAACTAACCCTCGACCAAGCCGGCGACAACCTGCTCAAAGGACGCGGCAACGGCACGATCAACCTACACGTCAATCCGCGGAACAAAGATTTCACGATCTACGGCGACTACGACATCACGGACGGCAGCTACCGTTTTTCGCTGAAGAATTTCGCTACGCGCACGTTTGCCATCGAAGACGGCAGCCACATCCAGTGGACGGGCGATCCGGTCAACGCGCTGGTCGACATCACGGCCGTCTACAAGCTGAAGGCCTCGCTGGCCCCGCTGCTCGGGGCCGGGGAGCAGAACTCTCGGCGCAACGTCCCGGTGGACTGCATCATCCGGCTGTCCGAACGGCTGACGCAACCGGCTATCACGTTCGATGTGACCGTCCCGAACGCCGACCCGGAAACCCAAAGCGTTATCCTGAACTCGATGAATACGCAGGAGATGATGTCGACCCAATTCCTGTGGCTGCTGGCCACGCAGAGTTTCTATGCCGACAATTCGTACACGAACCAGAACCTGAACATCGGCGCCATGGGCGCGACCGTGACCGGCATCGACTTCCTGTCGAACCAATTGAGCAGCCTGCTCTCGACCGACCGTTTCCGACTGGCGCCGAAATACCGCCCGAAAAGCGAGGAAACTTCGGACGAATTCGGCACCGAATTTTACGGGGAACTGATCAAAGACAAAGGCTTCGATCGTCGAAGGCGACGTCAGTTACGACACCGGCAACGGCGTACAGATGAACAAGCGTACCGCCAACAGCCTGACGGGCGACGTAACGCTGAGCCTGCTGCTCGACGAGGCCGGTAATTTCAAGGTCAAGGCCTTCACGCGCACGATCGACCGGTTCGACGAGAACCAGGGCCTTCAGGAAAGCGGGATCGGCATCTCGTACCGGCAAAGTTTCTTCGACACGTTCGCCGATCTGATCCGCAACATGCGCAACCGGATCGAGCGGATCCGCGAACGAAAAGCTTTGAAAAGACAACAGAAATCGAAAAAAAACGCTTCTGCGGAACCGGCCGGCGAATCCGGAAAGTAGCGGCCATCCCGCGAAACGTTTCCGGAGCGGACGGAATTAATCCCAAAAAGCGATCTGCTGGTAGTAAGGATTGATGTGCAGGTGATACAGACCGGGCCGGGAAGCGTAATGCTCCGAAAGACTCCGGTTTCCGAATGCGACTCCTCCGAAAAAGAACAGCAGCATACCGGCCAGCAGCAGCGATACGCGGCGTTCCGTCCGGCGACGCGCCCCGATGCGGCCGAACAACGGAACGACCTTCTCCCAACACAACCCGACGATCGCGGCGGCATAGCCTATGAAAAGCACCGTTTTCAGAATCGTCGATTCGAAAAGCACTCCCGAAAAAGCGAAAACGGCGGCTATATACAATGCCGTCCCGAGAAAATAGACACGCAACACGCCTTCGGCCGCTCGTTCCGACAGTCTCGAACGCAAGAAAGTCAGCAGCACCGGAAAGAGCGCGAAACAGGCCGCCAACAACACGTCGAACAACAGCCCGGACACGAATGCCTGACCCCAATCGAAGGCGGACATCTCCGTCCACACGTCGCGGTTGTAAAATAGAAAAAACGGCTTCTGCACGGCGAATACCAGCACATAAGCGACCCAGACCGCTGCCGAAAATACGATATTGCGCTTTGCTTCCATAATCATCGGTTCAAAGGTAGAAAAGCGCGCACGGACGGAAAGGTCTTTTGGGAATCAAACTTGTCCCGAAACTCCGAATCGCATTTCCCCGAAACCTCATATAATACAAATTCCGTACCATCCGTGCCATAAATCCGACCGAAACCGCCCCCGGAGACATTGTTAAAAAATTAAAAAAAGCCTTTGATTTCACGACAATACTCCGTTACTTTGCACCGGAGGGAATGATAAATCCGGGCGTATGGTCGACTATCTGAATCACGTAATCCTGCAGCAATTCAAAAACTGGATGCTTCCGATCGCCATGATCGTAGGCGGCGTATTCTATCCGTTCGTCTCGTCGCTCTCTTTCCTGACCCCCTACCTGATTTTCCTGATGCTGCTGGTGCCCTATTGCAAACTGTCGTTCGACGACATGCGCATCACGCGGCTGCACGTGATCCTGCTGGGGATTCAGATCCTCGGGAGCCTCGCGCTGTTCGGGATCATCTCGCTGTTCGATCCGCTGCTGGCTCAAGGCACTTTCATCTGCGTGGTGGCTCCGACCGCCACTTCGGCGGCCGTAATCACCGGCATGCTCGGCGGAAACATCGCCGTACTGGCAACCTACACGCTGCTGAGCAATCTGACGGTCGCCACGCTGTCGCCGCTGGTGTTCTCGCTGATCGGCTCGCAGACCGCGCTGCCGTTCTTCGAATCGTTCGGGATCGTCTGCCGGCAAATGATCCCGCTGCTGATCCTGCCGTTCGCAATCGCCCTGCTGCTGAAACGCTTTGTCCCCCGCATACACCGACAACTGCGCGAACGCCAGCAGATTTCGTTCTACCTGTGGGCCGTAGCACTGACCATCGTGATGGGTAACACGGTCGCCTTTCTCGTGAAACAGGATGCGTCGAACTATGCCAATGAAATCTGGATGGCGCTGCTGGCGCTCGCGGTCTGCTGCGCCCAGTTTCTGACCGGACGCCGCATCGGACGCCGCTACCGCAACAAGATCGCCGGCGCACAAGGACTCGGACAGAAAAATACGATCCTGGCAATCTGGATGGCGCAGACTTACCTGACTCCGATCGCTTCGGTCGGACCGGCCGCCTACGTCATGTGGCAAAACCTCATCAATTCGTACCAGCTCTGGGCCAAACGGCACCGGGAACAGGGACTCCCGAAAAAACAGCCGGTCAAATCCCCGATCGGTCTACCGGGCACACCGGTAATACACCCCCAGCGGTAACGCCTTGCCGAACGGGTCGGTGAAATAGAGTTCGCCGAACTGTTCCTCGGAGCACGCCCCGACCAACTGGCGCGCCGCACTGCGGGCCAGCAATGCCGACAATCCCATCGAATAGAGATTCAGCACCAGAAAACCGTTCTTCGGTTCGAGCAACTCCCCGCACAGCGAGAGCATTTCGTTGATGTGCTCTTCGAGCACCCATTTCTCCCCGTCCGCGCCGCGTCCGTAAGCCGGCGGATCGAGGACGATACCGTGGTAGATTTTGCCTCGCTTCACTTCGCGGCGCACGAATTTCAGCGCATCGTCGACGATCCAGCGGATACCGTCCAGCCCGGATGCCTCCATGTTCTCGCGCGCCCACCCGACCACCGGTTTCACCGAATCGACATGCGTCACCTCGGCTCCGGCCGCACGGGCTGCCAGCGAAGCCCCGCCGGTATAGGCGAACAGGTTCAGCACCCGCGCCCCAATCCCGATACGCCGCACCTGCCGGTATATATAATCCCAGTTTTCAGCCTGTTCGGGAAAAATTCCCACGTGCTTGAACGACGTAAGCCCGAGCCGCATCCGCAACCGCATCGCTTCGCCGCCGTATTCGACGAACCACTGTCCCGGCATCTCCGGTTTGCACACCCACTCGCCGCGATCCTCGCTGCGCCTGTCCTTACGGAACACGGCGTCGGCGCGCTGCCGCCACTCGGCATCGCTCAGCGAACGGTTCCACAACGCCTGCGGCTCCGGCCGGGCCACTACGTAACGGCCGAAACGCTCCAGTTTTTCAAAATTCCCGCTATCGAGCAACTCGTAATCGTTCCAACGGACAGGGGTCAGCAAATCGGATTTCAGCATGATTTTCGGATTATTCGGTTCGATTGCGGCAGACGACGCTCATCTCGCAACGCTTACAGTCAAACATCAGTTCGTAACGATTCCGCCCGGTTTCGAGAAAAAGCCGACCTCGATACTCCGGACGTTCGCGCAGGCACTGCCCGATTTCGCGACGCAAGCAGTAACGCATCCGCATCACCCGTACGCCGTCGAAACGATCGTTCAGATCGTATCCCGTTTCGACAGTCTCGACGCCGTGCTCGCGGTAAAAACGTTCGGCCAGCGGATTGGTCACGTTGTCCGCGCCCGTCAGCGTCGTTTGCGGAAAAACGGCCTGCCGGTTCTCCGGTCGGCGAACCGGAGCCGGATATGCGGCACTCCGGTTCCCGTCCAGCTTTTCGACGCACGCGCGGCGCAGGGCATTCAGCACGGCGACCGGTACGAAACGCGGCTCGTCGCACCGGATCTCCACGCCGGAAACCGCATAGATCGTGTCCCCCGTTTTCGAAATCTGCGTCCGTATCGTTTCTTCGGCCTGCGACGGGTTGTTCGCAGCGGCAAAATCGCCGTCGACGGAACACCCGGCCGACACCCGGCCGTCGTCCAACGTCAGCGTCAACCGCTGCGGCCCGACCGACACGCATGCGGCAACCGAAATCTGCCGCCGTGTCCGGGCTCGGTTCAGCGCCGCGACGAACCGACGGTCGTAATTACGGAACAAAGCGGCTCCCGCCCGGATACCGCCCGGACGGTTCAAAAAAATCCGGTTGCCTTCCACGCGATTGACATGGGTTCCGACCAGACCGCCGTCCGACCCCGCGAAGCAAACGCCGTCGCCCGACGTCAGCACTCCGAAACCGGCTCCTTCTATGAAATCCCGCGCAACGCGGGTCACCTTCCCAACCGGCTCGCCGAACGATTTGGGCGTATCGAACGACGCCGCACCGCGAGACGCGCCGTTTATGTAGTAAGCAGTCGCTCCGCGCGAAAAACTCTTCCGGGGATCGGGCGAAAAATCCAGCGCCGTTTCCCCCTGCGATGCGCGCCGCAGGTCGCTGCGTCCGGCAATCAATCCGTCCAGCCGGCTGCGATACCAGCCGACGACGTTACGCACGTAGTTGATATCCTTCAACCGTCCTTCGATCTTGAACGACGAAACGCCCGCATCCGCCATGTTGTCCAAGTGTTGCGAAAGGTTCAGGTCTCGCAGCGACAACAGATGCTTCCCGCTCATCAGCCGCTTCCCGTTTTCGTCCACCAGATCGTACGGCAGCCGGCACGCCTGCAAACAGGCTCCGCGGTTGCCGCTGCGCGGCGACATCGAACGGCTCAGGTAGCACTGCCCGCTGTACGCCACGCAAATCGCCCCGTGCACGAACGCCTCGATTCCGGTATCCGGAACCGCGTTGGCGATTTCGCGTATCTCCGCCAAGGTCGCAGCGCGCTCGAGAATAATCCTCGAAAAACCGGCTTCGCTCCAAAACCGCGCCCGATCGGGAGTCATCGTACACATCTGGGTCGAAGCGTGCAACTCGACCGGGGGAAGATCCATCCGCAGAAACGCCGTATCCTGCACGATCAGCGCATCGGCGCCCGAGCGGCATACTTCGCGGGCGATGCGTTCGGCCTCGCGCAGTTCGTCGGCGAAAACCAACGTATTCATCGTCACGAACACCCGTACGCCAAAACGGTGCGCATAGTCGCACAACCGCGCGATGTCGCCGACCGGAACGGCCGCATCGACCCGCGCGCCGAAACCGGGCGCACCGACGTACAACGCGTCGGCTCCGCAATCGACGGCGGCGCATCCGCATTCGTAATTTTTGGCCGGAGCCAGCAGTTCGATCGTTCTCATCGCTTTTGGACGGATATTTGCCGCAAAGGTAACAAACAATCGGAATTTTGCCGCCGTCCCGGCCGCTTACGAATGCACCGAATATTTTTACGCGAATTCCGTTAAAAATAATAACTTTGTTCAATCATTTTCAAAACGACATCTATTCGGCATGGCAAAAAGAGGATCATTCGGCAGCAGATTCGGAACCGTCGCAGCGGTCGGAGGCTCGGTCATCGGACTCGGAAACATCTGGCGGTTCCCGTATGTAGCCGGCGAAAACGGCGGCGCCGCATTTATCCTGACCTACCTGGCAATCAGCTTTCTGGTTTCAATCCCGATCATGCTGTCCGAATTCAGCATCGGCCGTTCGACCCGCCGCAATCCGATGCGGGCTTTCAACAAGCTGGCTCCCGGATCGAAATGGAAGCTGGTCGGGTACATGGGAATCCTCACGGCCTTCGTGATCCTGTCGTTCTACTGCGTAATCGCCGGTTGGGCATTCGAATTTCTGAAAGAATCCGTTTTCAACCAGTTCAACGGTCGGAGCGCCGACCAGATCCGCGACAGCTTCAACGGATTCGTCGCCAGCGGATGGAAGCCGGTGATTTGGACCTTTCTGTTTACAATCGCATCGGCGGGAATCGTTCTGGCCGGAGTCGAAAAAGGGATCGAACGCTATACGAAAATCTTGATGCCGATGCTGTTCGTGCTGTTGCTCGGCATGGCCGTCAATTCGCTGACCCTCGACGGCGCGCGGGCCGGCATCGAGTTCCTGCTGAAGCCCGACTTTTCGAAAATCACCGGTACGACCGTCCTGCAAGCGCTCGGACAGTCGTTTTTCTCGATGAGTCTCGGCATGGGGGCGATGATCACCTATGGATCGTACTTGCGCAAAAACGAAAATATGCCCCGCGTGGGTGCGATGGTGGCCTTTTCGGACATCACGGTGGCGATTCTGTCGGGACTGGCTATCTTCCCGGCCGTCTTCTCGTTCGGCATCAACCCTACTTCCGGACCGGAGCTGGTTTTCCTGACGCTGCCGAACGTCTTCGCACAGATGACCGGCGGTTACATCATCTCCGTAATCTTCTTTTTCCTGCTGTTCGTCGCAGCCATTACTTCGTCGATTTCGCTGCTGGAAGTCATCGTATTATACATGACCGAAGAGTTGCGTCTCAGCCGCAAGCGGGCGATTTTCTACACCGCATCGGCCATCACGATCACCGGATCGCTGTGCGCGCTGTCGATGATGCCCGATTCGAAACTCACGATCGCGAGCATGGATCTTTTCGACCTGTGCGACCAACTGTCGTCGAACGTGCTGATGCCGCTGGGCGGCCTGCTGATCGTTCTGTTCACCGGCTGGGTGTTTTCTCCCGTAAAATTCAGGAACGAATTTACCAGCAACCTGCAATACGGCGTAAAGATTTTTCCGCTGATCCGTTTTTTAATAAAATTCGTGATTCCGGTCGTGATCGCCATCCTGTTCCTGAACAGGATCGGACTGCTCTGATCAACGCAGCCGTCGACGGAATTCGGCGCAAGCCACGGCCGTAGCCACGGCGACGTTCAACGACTCGGAAGTAGCCGTCCCGCCGGGATAGGACGGAATGTACAGACGGCGGGACACGCATTTTTCCACATCCGGGCCGATTCCTTTCCCCTCGTTTCCCATCACCAGAATCCCGTCCGCAGAGAGCTCCGCGCCGTAGATGTCGTCCCCGTCCAGGAAAGTGCCGTAGACCGGAATGCCGTCCGACAGCGCCTTCTCCAGCAGACCGGACAGCGGCAGGTAATGCACCCGCACGCGCGTAATCGCGCCCATCGTCGCCTGCACTACCTTCGGATTGAAACAATCGGCCGTCGCTTCCGAACAGACGATATCTCGGATACCGAACCAGTCGGCCAGCCGGACGATCGTCCCCATATTACCCGGATCCTGCACGTCGTCCAGAGCCAGCACGAGCGCACCGTCCCCGAAACGTTCCGGCTGCGCGTAATGCGGAATTTCGACCAGGGCGAGCACGCCGGCAGGCGTTTTCAGCATACTGATACGCTCCATCTCTTTCGGGGAGACCCGCACCAGTTCGGTATCGGCCCGCAACGGCAACCATTCCGCACCGTCCCCGACGGCAAGAACCCGGCGCACCGGAAAAGAAGAGGCGAGCATTTCGCGCACCGATTTCTCCCCTTCGGCCACGAACAGCCCCGAGGCGGCGCGCTCCCTGCGTGAAGACAGCGAACGAATAAAAGCGATTTCGGCTTTGGTCAACATCTTACGGCGATTGAATTTACATTTTCGGACTTCGGGACGCGTCTGCAAAGATACGATTATTTTACCGGATTGCACCGAAACGTTTCATACTCGCTCCGGAATACCCCGGTCACGATAAAAATCCGGCACGACAAAAAAACGACCTCTTCCCGAAAAACTTTTTCCGCATCGGTTTGCACAATCGAAAATCTATCCGTACTTTTGCAGTTCAGAAACTATTCTGAAGAGAAGACCGTTTCAGCAAGTTTACGAAAATTCATAACTTACTGATATAGAATGTCTGACAAAAAAACCGCCCGTCTCGTTCTGGAAGACGGAACCCTATTCAAAGGGTACTCGTTCGGCGCCGCAACCTCCGTTCCCGGAGAAGTCGTTTTCAATACCGCGATGACCGGATATCCCGAAAGTTTAACAGATCCTTCGTACAGCGGCCAGATTCTGGTGATTACCTACCCGCTGGTGGGCAATTACGGCGTTCCGCAGTTTACCGAAGAAAACGGGATGCTCCGATTCTTCGAATCGAACCGTATCCACATCCGGGGTCTGGTCATCTCCGACTACTCGTTCGAGTACAGCCATTGGAACGCGGTCGAAAGCCTCGGCAAATGGCTCGCCGACAACGACGTTCCGGCCATTTGCGGCGTCGATACGCGGCAGATCACCAAGATCATCCGCGAACGCGGCGTGATGCTCGGCAAGGTGCTCGTAGAAGGAACGCCCGAGCCGGAGCAGTTCGTCGATCCGAACCGCGAAAATCTCGTCGCGCAGGTCAGCACGAAACAGGCGCAGACTTACGGTAACGGTCGGCACCGGATCGTACTGGTCGACTGCGGTTGCAAGTACAACATCATCCGCTGCCTGTGCGACCGCGACGCGACGGTGATCCGCGTACCGTGGGACTACGATTTCACGCAACTCGAATACGACGGGGTGATGCTGTCGAACGGCCCCGGAGACCCGCAGCAATGCGGGGCCACGGTCGCCAACATCAAAAAGGCGATTGCGCTCGGCAAGCCGATCTTCGGCATCTGCCTGGGCAACCAACTGCTGTCGATCGCCGCCGGAGCGACCACCTTCAAACTGAAATACGGACACCGCAGCCATAACCAGCCGGCGCTGATGGTCGGTACGAACCGTGCCGTCATCACGTCGCAGAACCACGGTTACGCCGTGGACACCGCCACGCTCGATCCCGAATGGGAACCCTATTTCGTAAACCTCAACGACGGCACCAGCGAAGGCATCCGCCACAAAAGCAAGCCGTTCTTCTCGGTGCAGTTCCATCCGGAAGCCTCCGGAGGGCCGGTAGACACCGAATTTCTGTTCGACCAGTTCATCCAAAACATCGAAAAATGCAAACGATAGATAAAGTGGAAAAAGTGATCCTGCTGGGTTCGGGAGCACTCAAAATCGGAGAAGCCGGAGAGTTCGACTATTCGGGTTCGCAGGCGCTCAAAAAGCGCTCAAAGAGGAGGGAGTTTACACGGTGCTGATCAACCCGAACATCGCGACGATCCAGACGTCGGAAAACATCGCCGACAAGGTGTACTTGCTACCGGTGACGCCCGAATACGTCGAAGAGGTTATCAAAAGGAGCGGCCGCAGGGCATCCTGCTCGCCTTCGGCGGCCAGACGGCGCTGAACTGCGGCGTCGCTCTACCAAAGCGGCGTATTGGAAAATACGGCGTACGCGTGCTGGGCACTCCCGTGCAGGCGATCATCGACACCGAAGACCGCGAGAAATTCGTCGAAAAACTCGACGAAATCGACGTCCGGACGATCAAAAGCGAAGCGGTAACATCCGTTCCGAAGCCAAACGGGTGGCGCACGAGTTGGGTTATCCGGTGATTATCCGCGCGGCCTATACGCTCGGCGGCCTCGGATCGGGTTTCTGCGACAACGACGAGGAACTGGACGCGTTGGCGAACAAAGCGTTTTCGTACTCGCCGCAAATTCTGGTCGAAAAATCGCTGAAAGGCTGGAAAGAGGTCGAATACGAGGTCGTGCGCGACCGCTACGACAACTGCATCACGGTCTGCAATATGGAGAACTTCGACCCGCTGGGCATCCATACCGGCGAAAGCATCGTTGTGGCCCCGTCGCAGACGCTTTCCAATGCGGAATACCATAAACTGCGAAAACTGGCGATCCAAATCATCCGGCACATCGGGATCGTCGGCGAATGCAATGTGCAATACGCCCTCGACCCGCACTCGGAAGACTACCGCGTGATCGAGGTGAACGCCCGGCTGAGCCGTTCGTCGGCGCTGGCGTCCAAAGCGACCGGTTATCCGCTGGCCTTCATCGCGGCGAAACTGGGCCTCGGATACGGCCTGCACGAGCTGAAAAACAACGTCACCAAGAGCACGACCGCCTGCTTCGAACCGGCGCTCGACTACATCGTTTGCAAAATCCGCGCTGGGACCTCGGCAAGTTCAAAGGCGTTTCGCGCGAGTTGGGTTCGAGCATGAAATCGGTCGGCGAAGTGATGGCCATCGGCCGCAACTTCGAAGAAGTAATCCAGAAAGGGTTGCGGATGATCGGACAAGGTATGCACGGTTTCGTCGCGAACAAAGAGTTCGAAGTGAACGACATCGACGCCGCGCTGAGCCATCCGACCGACAAACGGATCTTCGTGATCGCTCATGCGCTGAAAAAGGGATACACCGTCGAACGCATCCACGAACTGACCCGGATCGACCGCTGGTTTCTCGAAAACTCGAAAACATCATCCGGATCGAAAACGAACTGGAGCAGCACAATAACATCGCCAACGTGCCGGACGACCTGTTGCTGGAGGCTAAGCAGCGCGGTTTTTCGGACTTTCAGTTAGCGCGCATGGTGAGCAAAAGTACCGCAAAAAACATCGAGGCCGATATGCTGACGATCCGCAAATACAGGAAAATGCGCGGCATCACGCCGTACGTCAAGCAGATCGACACGCTGGCGGCCGAATACCCGGCGATGACCAACTACCTGTACGTCACGTACAACGGCACGTCGCACGACATCGAATTCGCGCACGACAAGCGTTCGGTGATCGTGCTCGGATCGGGGCCTACCGGATCGGCAGCTCGGTGGAATTCGACTGGTGTAGCGTCAACGCGCTGAACACGATCCGCCGGCAGGGGCTGCGTTCGGTAATGATCAACTACAATCCCGAAACCGTTTCGACCGACTACGATACCTGCGACCGCCTCTACTTCGACGAGCTGACGCTCGAACGGGTGCTCGACATCACCGACCTCGAAACGCCCAAAGGCGTGATCGTCTCGACCGGCGGACAGATCCCGAACA
>VOFH01003574.1_pt1 | contig 33220 bp, 45 predicted proteins | sample 5384091 | NCBI WGS metagenome assembly VOFH01 (sample SAMN12384727, study PRJNA508395) | human gut metagenome | isolation source: healthy gut G | host: Homo sapiens
CTTAAGGACAACTTGCCTGAATCAAGATAGAACTGTGGTCGTAGACGGTAAGGCAATTATGATTCCTCCTGAAATGAAAGAATAAATCTTCCCTGAACTGATGGAATTTAGTGCGTTTCTGTGTTATTATAGTAAATAACTAAAGATTCCGATCTTTTCACAGAGGAGGAAGTGTGCAATATGTATTCCGCAGTTTACATCATCAAGATTTTCAGCCCAGATCTTCAATTAGAAACGCTGTTAAAAGCGTTGACCTACCAACTGAATTTTGCTTTCAAATTGAGACTTGCACTGATTTTACAGAAGGGAGAACCCTGCTGCGAAGATATCGTTTTTGTGGATGTCCCCTGTAAACCTCCACTCGGTTTTTAGGACTGTAGGCGGCATATTGGTTGCTTGTGCTGATTCTGACCAGGTAGAGGCAGTGGGGGACGATTTGATGTTTGCGGACGAGGTATGGGAGAAACCCTATCGAAGCCGATTGTTTTCGCTGCGATTCCGCAAACTTTTAGAGATGGCACAATCTCGCTGGCGCAGCAGAGTCAATGAGATCTGCTTGGATACGCTCATTGAATGTATGCCGGATATGGTCTGGTTTAAAGATATAGCGGGCAGCCACGTAAAGGTAAACGACGTTTTTGCCAGACTGTGGGAAAACCGAAAGAAGTCGTCACGGGCAGAGACCACTGTTTTATCTGGGATATATCAAAAGAAGAATTCGAAAAGGGCGAATTTGTCCGCAAAGAAACAGACGAATTTGTCATGCGTAAACGGCAAAAATGTTCTTCCACTGAAAAAGTGAGCAGCCAACACGGCATGCGCCAGTTCAATACCTACAAAGCGCCTGTCATTGATGACCGGGGTAACTTGCTTGGAACTGTGGGAATCGGACATGATATTACCGCGCTGGAGAATATCAGCAACGAATTGGAGCTGATTCTGCCGGAGCATGCCTTTGCTATTTTGGTGTGGAATGAAGACGGAACCATCATCAACAGTAATGAAAAATTTGAGGAGTATTTTTGGCATCAAGAAGAACGAAATCATCGGACAAAAAATCCACTGTTTGGAGTAAGAACATCCTGAAGGATATCAAGGTGATGAATGATGCCGGTTATATGGAAGCAAAAGTATATTACGATGAATCAAAGGACAGTCTGCGCATCCTGGAAATCAAAGAGGTGCCGATCCACGACGTCTTTTTACAATGAGGCTGGCTGGCTGTGTATCTACCGTGACATCACAAAGGAAAAGAGAACTGGAAGAGAAGATTATCAGAAGTTCTAACTCCGATTTTCTCACAGGCCTCAATAATCGACGGAGTTTTTATCAGTATATAAAGGGAACGTAAGAATAATCGAAATTTGAGCTTGCTATACGCAGATTTGGATCAGTTTAAATATATAAACGATACATATGGCCATAAAGCTGGAGATGAAGCGCTGGTGATAACCTCTAATCTGCTGAAACAATGTTTCCCAGAGGACTTTATTGCCCGCATTGGCGGCGATAGTTTTTGATAACAAAGCTGGGCGATTTTACGGAAACAGAGCTGGCAGAGCAAGCTGCACATTTCCTCGAAAGAATGAGGCAGACCTTCTCTGGTTCAAAATGTTTTTCAGACGCTGTCGGCCAGTATCGGGATTTCCAGTGCAGTCGGCTCGATTATAGATATTGATGAGTTGATTAGACAGAGCGACGCAGCCCTTTATGAAGCGAAGATCAGAGGACGTGCGCAATACTATTTTTACTCGGGGATGGCAAGGTGAAGAAAACAGAAATGATAATGACTTAGGAAATTGACTTTTGTGTTATTGTCTGCAATGATGAACTGCACAGTCCAAGGGCAGTTTGCTGATAAACAATTAGCTGGATAAGGTACAGAGCGAAAGGTTCGTACTTTATCCAGTTTTTTATATCATAGGAAAAATCATTTTTTTAATTATAAAGACGGAAAGAGTCATACAATATATGCGGAATCAAAGTTGCATTTTGTGTAAAATACTAGATATTGAACTTGCATTTTTCGTGATAGGAATGATAATCTTGATGTGATTGAAAAGGAGACAATATGAAACATATAGAAGAAATGCTCGATTTTTTATACAAAAAGTCCATCCTGCTTTCACGCGGTGGACGAAATAAAAAAACCATCTAAATAAAGCAGGGTATGAACAGCTTGACGAAAGTCAAAAGTGGAAGATTCATGCCGGCGGTAAATATTTTGTCATGAGAAATCACTCATCTATCATCGCCCTGGATTTGCCGGAAAATCCAGTAAGAGGCTATCGCATTATGGCAAGTCACAGTGACTCGCCTTGTTTCAAAATTAAAGAAAATCCTGAGATTGTAGTGGAAGATAAGTATGTGAAATTGAACGTAGAGAATTATGGAGGCATGATTTACAGCTCGTGGTATGACAGACCCCTTTCTGTTGCGGGGCGGATCATCTGTGATGATGGCAGCGGCGGACTTTACGGGAGCGGTTGGTCAACATTGACAGAGACCTTCTGATTATACCGAACCTGGCCATCCACATGGACCGGGAAGTCAACACAGGATATAAGTATAATCCGCAAAAAAGACCTGCAGCCCATCTATGGAACTATTGCCTCGAAAGGAAGGTTCATGGAAGAAGTGGCGGAGGCGGCAGAAACAAAGCAGATGCTATTCTAGGCCACGATTTATTCCTCTACCAAAGGGGCGGGAAGCGTACTGGGAGGCAACAATGAGTTTTTGGCAGCTCTAAAGCTTGACGACTTGCAATGCGCCTTTTCCTCATTAAAAGGATTTACGGCAGCAAAGGAAAAAAAGCATATCTCCATCCTCTGTGTATTTGATAATGAAGAAACGGGGAAGTGGAACAAGCGGGAGCTGCCTCAGTTTCCTCTATGATACGCTGCAGCGAATCAATGAAGCGATGGGCAGATCTTACGAGGATTATCTCATCGACTTATCAGAAGGATTCATGGTCTCGGCAGACAATGCCCATGGACTGCATCCTAACCATCAGGAGAAAGCGGACCCGGTCAACAGGCCGGTCGTGGGCGGCAGTATCGTCATCAAGTTTAATGCCGCGCAGAAATACTGCACGGACGGCGCTTCTGCTGCATTCTTTCGACAGATTTGCAAAAAAGCGGGACTTAAAACACAGAACTTTACCAACCGATCTGATATTGCTGGCGGCTCTACTTTGGGGAAACCTTTCGAACTTGATGGTTCCTATGAAAGTGTAGACATCGGTTTGCCGCAGCTGCCATGCATTCGGCCTGGAAACGGCAGGTGTCAAGGATACAGAGGACATGATTGTTATGGCAGAACAATTTTTTTAGGGAATAGGATATGATGAAATACGCACGAGACTTGCAGTAAAAGCATATACTGTTATTGCTTTTAAAGCAAACAGGAGGTTTTTGCCATGGACCCTATTTCTCCATGTGTTTGTAGTACCAATTCTGGTATTATGGGGGGTTTTCAGCGGTATGCACACGATTACTGGCTATCCAGTTGTCACAACTGAAATTGGTCAGATCATTGCCGGTTCTATTCGATCAGCAATCGCCGACACAAGGGAATTTTTTCTTTTGAGCCAGGGAAGTATTGAACTCGATCCCTATAGGATTACACCAGGAACATTGACAGTGTATGAAGCGGGCTACTACGAAGTCTATTATGATTTCAGTGGTGCGTCTGCTTCAGTTGCAGGCCAGTACGACACGGCTGTAACAGTCAATGGAACGCCGATTTTGAATTCCATCGCCCATATTACCATGGCGCCTGATAATTTATACGAGATATCCGCAGAGCAGTGGTGCTGCTGAATGTTGGCGATAATTTACAGGTGACAGTGCAGGCGTTTACGCCAGGTCAGTTTATCATTGGCGGTAATACGTCCCAGCTGATCGTGCACAGGATTGGCACAGCAAGCACAGTAAAACTAATTTAAGTCTAAGATTAGAATTGCCGGTACTGAATACAGTGCCGGCATTTTTTGACATCTTGTCTTCGTATTTAGCTGCTTTTATTTTTAGAAATTTATTAAAAAAATTAAGAAAGGACTTGCATTATAAAAACGAATATCATATAATCAACTTTGTAAGTGTAAAAATACTTGATCTGGGGCATTAGCGCAGCTGGGGAGCGCACCACACTGGCAGTGTGGGGGTCAGGGGTTCGAGCCCCTATGCTCCATTAAACAAAAGCGACAGACCGCTAGGGTCTGTCGATTTTGTTTGTGTAAATAAGAGAGGGACTCGAGCCCGAAAGGGCGCGAGAGTAAGCGAATGCTTCCAGTGGAAGGATTCGCAGCGAGCGGTGCGAACCGACTGAAAAAGAGAGGTGAAGGACGGCAGATTGGAAACAATCTGCGAAGCCCCCTATGCTCCATTAAATAAAATCGACAGACCGATAGGGTCTGTCGATTTTGTTTTGTAAATAAGAGAGGGACTCGAACCCGAAAGGGCGCGAGAGTAAGCGAATGCTTCCAGTGGAAGGATTCGCAGCGAGCAGTGCGAACCGACTGATTATTTATAAACAAATCTAATTTTATGGATACTCCATCACCAGTTTTGTCCTACAATTGTCCTGATGCGCTTTCAGTGCCTTTTGTATATCCGTAACAGAACCAGGAACTTTCTAATTGCAAGCCTGCAACTATCATGGTAATATGTAGAGAACAGAACGATTACCTAAGACTTTTGAATAAGTATTACGCATCAAAGGAGGAAAGCAGATGGCATATTTTGCAGTCATTGACACAGAAACTAACTGGCATGATGAAGTAATGTCAATAGGAGTGGTTATTGCAGATTCCAATTCATTTGAACCTGTTTCTTCAAGGTACTACATCATAACACCTGAGTATAAGGCTGAGGTATGTTCTCACACACCTTGTTTTTTTAAAAATGAGAAAATGAACTTTGAATGTTCACGGAAAAATGCTATATACCATTTGAAAGGCTGCTTTGAAGAATATGGAGTTACTGACATTTTCGCCTACAATGCTACCTTTGACTATCGGCATCTGCCAGAGCTGTCATCTTTTGCTTGGTATGATATCATGAAGTTAGCTGCGTACAGGCAGCATAATCCGAAAATTTCAAAAAGACTTTGATTGCTATGGTACAGGCCGACTAAAGCGGGGCTATGGGGTTGAAGCCATTTTGAGGTTACTTAGCGATGATATGACATACTGCGAGCAGCATAATGCGCTCACTGACGCATTGGATGAATTGAAAATAATGATGTTACTGCAACACAAACTCAATAAGTATGTGCAAATTTGACGGACAAGCCGTCATTCATATACTCTGCAAAACAGTAGGGCACAGCAAAATCCCCGCCACTTGGACGGGATTTTGCCTGCGATATTTAGTATTTAATTAAGAAAAGAACGTTCAAAAGTTAGTGCGTAACCTATCTCCTTTTGACAATATCAGTATAACGCCGCAGTGTGATGATTTTACGAAGAAGTTTGGGCGCTTCGGTGTAGATTAAGCGAATGCATATTTCTTATTAGAGTACTATATTGGATATCGCAATTGCTACTATGTAGCCATATATATTAAGGGATGGAATACCCGTAAAAATAATGAGACAGATCAAAAGCAGCAGCTGCTGGAACAAAGAATTGCGGAAGGACTGTGCTTCTTGACCGATACTGATCATAAGACTTGTGGTCGTGCCGGTGACGTACAGCAGAGGGGCACAGAGGCCAGCCAGCCTGATCATCCAAGTCAAGTCATTTCTCTTATAGAAAAACATACCCATCTCATCAGCTAAAAACCAGAAAATGATTCCTGTGAGCATTCCGATAGCAAGAGCCGTCAACAGCGCTCTGTGAATCAATCTGTTTCCATGATAAGATTTTCCCGTAGCCATCATGGTAGATATCTTCGGCACGACGATGGAACAAGTGGAGGCTACTAAAATCATCGGATAGTTCATCAAGGAAAAAACCATGCCTTTGTACTTGCCCATCAGAGTCAAAGCTTCAGCGGCAGTGTAGCCGATGGAGCAAAGCCTCGATTTTACGATAACGGAGGAAAAAGCGTTGACGAATTCCATCAGGCACTGTGTCAGGCAATTGGGGTGGCGCCTTTGATCAAAGGTTTTTAATGTGCTGCCGACTAATTCAAATTTCATCTTTAGTGGGGGAACTTTCGGTTTTGTTTTCTTATAGTAAATCATCAGGAACAATACGCTCTGCATTTCGCCGATGGCGTAGCGAGATAAATCAACGTAACAGGAGGAAAAGACGTTTTGTTGAGACAGAATTTGATCAGGCAGTACAGAATGGGAAACCTGAGGATCTTTTCGCTGATATTGATGTATTGAGGAACTTTGATCTTGGCTAGACCAAGAAAATGTCCTTTGACGATATTAGATATGGACATGAGAATCATCAGCGGACAAGTTGCCAGGATTGTATAGGTCAGTGAAGAATCTCCCAGAAACCAGGTCGCAATGGGTTTGCCGTCAGAAAGACGACGCCCACCAGGAACAGGGACCACAAAAACTGAATGCCGTGGAGATTTTGATGCTGACATCCATCTCTGCATAGTTTCGGAAATGCTGGTGTTTCGCCGATATTTTTGATATGGTGACCACCAACCCTTCGGTCATGAAGGAGAGGAACAGACAGTTGATCGGTGAGACCAGACTGAGCAGTCCCAAACCTTCTGCACCGAAAATTCGAGACAGATACATATTAAATATGAACTCGATCAGGCCGATGATCAAATTAGATACCGCCAGAACGATGATATTTTGCTTTACTTTTTCTAAGAACATATAAACACCATGCTTTTCAATACGTTAATATGTATTAGGAAAGAGCTTGGTCTATTCTCTAATCTTCAAATTATTTGTCAGAGAAGAGTGGGGTGGAGATAGCGGTCCCCGCTGTCAGGCAGCAGGACCACGATATTCTTCCCTTCGTTTTCCGCCCGCTGGGCCAGCTGTAATGCCGCAAAAGGGGCTGCGCCAGAAGATATCAGCCAACAGACCTTCTGTCTGGCCTAGCAGTCTGCCGGTTGCAAAAGGCGTCTTCGTTCTCGACTAGGATGATTTCATCGTAGATATCTGTATTGAGAACAGATGGGACAAAACCTGCGCCGATGCCCTGGATCTTGTGAGGGACCGGCTGTGCCCGAGAGAGCAGGGGAACCGCCGGCTCAACGGCGACGATTTTGATCTGTGGGTTCTTGGCTTTGAGGTATTCACCGACACCCGTAATGGTGCCGCCGGTTCCGATTCCAGCGACAAAGATATCGACTTCTCCATCGGTATCCTGCCAGATTTCAGGTCCGGTCGTCTCTCTGTGCACCTTTGGATTTGCAGCGTTGTCGAACTGGCCGGGGATGAAGGCTCCAGGGATTTCTGCAGCTAACTTCTCTGCCTTGGCGATGGCGCCTTTCATTCCCTCAGCGCCGTCAGTAAGAACCAGTTCTGCGCCATAGGCTTTCATCAAAGCCCGCCCTCGGCAGACATGGTTTCGGGCATGACGATGACTGCCTTGTAGCCCTTGGCTGCGGCCATGGCAGAAAGGCCGATTCCAGTGTTGCCGCTGGTCGGCTCTATAATCGTAGCGCCGGGTTTCAGGAAGCCTTTGCTCTCAGCATCCTCAATCATGGCTTTGGCAATCCTGTCTTTGACGGAGCCGGCTGGATTGAGCATTTCAAAGCTTTGCTATGACGGAGGCTTTTAGATGAAGCTCCTTTTCTATATTGGACAGCTGCAGCAGCGGTGTACCGCCTGCCAGCTGATCTGCTGATTGATAAATTCTTTTCATGATTATAATCTCCTTTTATAACATCGGAAATATCGTCTGCAAGACATATTCCTGTATATTTCAATAGATATATCTTATAAAGCACCGCCCATCTCCAGCGATTAGCGATATTCGGTTCCGCGATGCATTCACTTTACCGCATCAAAGCCTTGTGTTAGGTCGCAGATAATATCGTCGATGTGTTCCGTACCGACAGAGAGCCGGATCGTGGTCGGCTTGATGCCTGCTGCCAGCAGTTCTTCGCGGGAAAGCTGGGAATGGGTGGTGGACGCAGGATGAATGACCAGGGACTTCATGTCTGCTACGTTGGCGAGAAGAGAAAATAGCTTCAGGGATTCTGTAAACTTTTTCGCCTTCTCTTCGTCTCCCCTTTAATTCAAAGGTAAAGATAGAGCCGCCGCCATTTGGGTAGTAGGCGTCATACAACTGTTTTTTCCCTGCCTGCAGCCAGGGAAGGGTGGTGCACCTTTTCTACCAGCGGGTGTTTTGACAGAAAATCCACCACCTGCAGGGCATTGCTGACGTGACGTTCCACGCGGAGGGACAACGTCTCCAGTCCCTGCAGCAGCAGGAAAGAATTGAACGGCGACAAACAAGCGCCCGTATCTCTGAGCAAAGTAGTGCGGATTTTTCATGACATAGGCCAGACTGCCGCAAGCATCGGTAAATTTGATGCCGTGGTAAGACGGGTTTGCCTGACTGAGTCCGGGAAACTTATCATTTGCGGACCAGTCAAAAGTTCCGCCGTCTACGATGACACCGCCCATAACCGTACCATGACCGCCGATAAATTTGGTCGCTGAGTGGACGACGATATCAGCTCCGTGCTCTAATGGACGAAATAAATACGGCGTAGCAAAGGTATTATCTACGATGACCGGAATTCCGTTTTGATGAGCGATTCTCGACACTGCTTCCAAATCTATAATATCGGAGTTGGGATTGCCCAGTGATTCCAGATAAATGGCTTTGCTGTTTTCCCTGATGGCACGGGCAAAGTTATCGGGGTCGCTGCCATCTACGAAGGTAGTTGTGAGACCGCAGTCGGCCAGAGTGTTGGCGAAGAGATTGTAAGTCCCTCCGTACAGGCTGCCGGAGGATACGATGTGGTCGCCGGTTCTGGTAATGTTTTGTATTGCGTAGGTGATAGCTGCGGCGCCGGAGCTGACGGCCAAAGCTGCGCTGCCGCCTTCCAGGGCTGCAATTCTTTGCTCAAATACATCAGACGTCGGGTTCATGAGCCTGGAATAGATGTTGCCGCTTTCTGTCAAGTTGAATCTGCCAGCCGCCTGGGCGGAATCCTTAAATACATAAGAAGTCGTCGCATAGATTGGAACCGCCCTTGCATCAGTAGCTGGATCAGGATTCTCCTGCCCTGCGTGAAGTTGTAATGTTTCAAATTGATATGTGTTCTTTGTCATGTTCGTCATCCTTTCCTATATTCCTACTAGATTAATAGGAATTATACTTCTAAAAACCTATCATGTCAATAGGAAAATAGAATTTGATAAAACTGTTTGTGAAAAAGAGCAGAAGACAGACCGATAATGACCACGCTTATGAAGGACGCAAAGGGGTATCATATGACATAATCATTGCCAGGGGGTCTGTGAATGAAGCAAATCCTCCAATGTAATCCCTTCAAAGTAATCTTCTATCATTTTGTAGAAGTTTTCCCACATGGAAAGAGTTTTGCAAGAGGATATGCGGGGGCACTTGTTGGGATTGTCGTCAAGACAGGCGACTGGCGCCAGACTGCCTTCTGTCAATTTAAGGATGCTGCCCACAGTGTATTGAGCAGGCTCCCGTGTCAGCTTGTAGCCGCCGCCTTTGCCGCGGAGGCCTTCTAAAAAGTGCGCCTTTGTCAATGCGGAGATAATACTCTCCAAATACTTCTCTGAGATATCCTGCCGTGCGGCAATGTCCTTCAAGGGGATATAATTTCCCGTATTATTTTCAGCAAGGTCAATCATAACTCGAAGAGCATATCGGCCTTTTGTTGATATTTTCATCATATTTATCACCTCTCATGATTCAATGGTTCTTTCCATGCGGCAACGCCGTTAGAACGCCATTAGATGGTAGAACCATTATACCATGTGCATTCCTTTGAAAATACAATCGTGGCACATGATTCAATGGTTCTTTCCATGCGGCAACGCCGTTAGAACGCCGTTAGATGGTAGAACCATTATACTACTAGTTTAGTAGGAAAACAATGGGGGCTAGGGAACTGATTACATACAGGCGTCGACAGCTTTCTTGTAAAGTTGCAACCCGACAGCCCGCAGTTCACTTGTCTCTCGAAAGATGTTCTGCATATATTATGTGCGAAAGCTAGCTGCGGACGGTTAGAGACGAATCGTGAATAGGCTGTATCAGCAATAAAAATTTGCCCATAGAATTTTCTTGTGTTATAATAATTCCGCAATTAATGAAAGTAGTGAGATGGCAGGAACCATTAAATGGTACATATAAAATTTCCAGATTAGGAGAGGAATTAAATGAACAACAATGTATTAGAGCAAGCAAGGAAAACATACCAGTTTCTTTCAGGTGATGAGGCCTGCAGCGGACAGGCACAGCACGTGAAAATGCTGATTGATAAATTAGAAAATCAGGATGTTACCGTGTCGATGATAGGACAGTTTAAGCGGGGAAAAAGCACTCTGGCTAATGCGATTTTGGAAGATGATGTTTTGCCAGTGGGAATTGTGCCTGTTACTTCGGCGGTAACAAAAGTTGTCTATGGCAAACGGGCGGCAGAGGTCCGTACCAAAATGGAGTAGTGGAGCCTGTGGAATTTTTCGCGCCTGTCAGAGTTCATCAGTGAGCAGGAGAATAGCAACAACAAGCTAGGCGTGGAGTCCGTTATTTTACATACTCCATCAAAGTTTCTAAAGAACGGGTTAACTTTTGTGGACACACCAGAGTCGGCTCTTTTCATAAAAATAATACTGAGACGGCCTATCACTACATGAAAGAAAGTGATGCCGTAATTTTTCTTTTATCCGTAGACAGCCCAATTAATCAGATTGAAATCGACTTTTTACATAACACCAAAGAATTTGCCGGAAAATTTTATTTCGCTATTAACAAGACCGATATTGTGGACGACAACGACTTGACTGCATACGTGGACTACTGCAAAAGTTGTTGTGCGAGATGATGGAAGTAGAAGAAATTACTATGTTTCCAGTCAGCGCAAAGAGCGGCAGAGGTGTAGAGGAATTGAAGAAATTCATTATCAAAGACTGCAAGAAATCTGCCAGAGAGATTTTGGAGGAATCCACAGAGAAAAATTGAAAGACGCAATCACCAGCGCTTTGACACAGTTAGATTTTTACTGGAAAGCTATGAATATGGAGTATAAGGAACTGGATCAGCGTTTTGAAACCATATCAAAGACCGTCGACTCAATCAAAGAGAAGGCCGCTGGCTATGAGGCGGGTTTTGAAATTCACTTGAACGAGATGAAGCTACAACTGTCGGAAAAAGTGCTGACCTTATTTGGCATGGAATACCATTATGATATAACCCAGTTGCCAGCGGGATTGGTTACCATGGATAAAGGCGAGTTTTTAAGACAAGTGGAGATGCTTTGCGAGGATTTGATTGGTACCCTAAACCGGATTCTTCTTTATAGAGAAGAGAACGCTTATACCGTGGTTAGAAGAATCAATAATATCAATAAGCTGACTAGGCAGTTGAGAAAAATAAGAAGCGAATTATAAGAGAATACAAAGTGTCAACCAGCAGAACGTTAAATGCAGGACGTTTGCTGGCGGGCACTTTTTGCTTGCATCAATTCTTAAGAATTCTTAAATTTAGAGCATTCGTTGACGAGGGACTGTGGGAAAAGTATACTGAAAATATAGAGAACTGATATAATGGTTATATTGTTACTCGCTGACTTTAATACGGATTAAAAACGATGGACAGAGAATGGCGAAAAAATTCGAGAAATTTTGAAAGGATGTCACAAAACACTTTTCAGGTTTGTTCTATATAGTGAGAGGCCTGCCAGCTAAGGCGGGACATAGAGGTGGTAACTGCGATGAGTAAAAAAAACAAAAAATATTAATTATGCTTTCGGTAGTGATAATGGTAATCGCTGTGCTATTGATTATTTATCATGTGTCTCAAAAAAGAAACGTATTTGTCAGATGACCCGCTATATGGATCTTTCACGATAGAAAATAAGCAGCCAGCGGATCCGATTTATCCAACGGATTTTTGCTCTCTATTGATGTTGATACCAAACATGAGTCGCTGGTGAAATGCGCAAAGGAAAGCAATGTTGATATTTCAAAGGGATGTTGGGTTTACAGCTTTGATGAAAACAAGATATTCAGGGCAGAAAAGAGGGAAACAAGCTGCATGCTTATGAGGATGGCAAAGTGATCGGCACTTTTAAGTATTCTTTCAACAAAATTCTGTGGATTCACTATGATGAGAAATACACAGCGAATTGGAGAGGAACGGAATTGGATTTGACGAGGGCTGTGCAGGGGTTTGTCTTTCCTAGCTAGGCTGGAGTTTGGCTTAGAGGTAGTAAGATATGACGGATAAAAAAAAAACAACAGGCGTAATAATTTTTATTCTTGTCTTAGCGATGTGCGTGACTGGAAGGATGAAGGGAAGACGTGGTACTTATGCAAATAAGACGGCGCGGGCACGGCCTATCTGAAAAAGCAAAGTACTACACAGGGGTGTATCCTTCTGATACAGTTGATCCTGATTTTTGACGGTTTTGTTGAGAGGAAATCAGAATGAGAAAGATTTTTGGTATATTGTCAATTAAATAATCGCTGTTACTCTGCTATTTTTTATTTTTGTTCATAAAAGTGATCTTGGAATTTTCATTTCATTAGGTGCTTTTTGGCAATTACCCCTTCCAGTTGAGAGCCTATAAGGATGGGAGAAAGGGCTAAGAACCCTTTTACTTTAAGCGTAGCACTATTTATAAGCACGGAAATTCTTATAAGAAGAATACGTGTATGGCGGGGGCTTTGATGGCTAAAGACGGCTGATTGAATCGATATGTTCCGCAGAAAGGGGCTATAAATTGCAGTTGTCAACAATCACGCTTATTATCTGCGTACTCACTGATTTGATGTGGATTTCTTCAGCCCTTGGCAGATATAAGAAGAAAAATTGGGATACTGGTTTGGACAAATTCGTGGACTATTTTATCATTTTTGTTGGAATTCCATTTATTATTTTTGTAATTGTTAAATTTATGATGTCCTTGAATATAAGTGCATTTTGGCGGGCATTTGCAGGGGAGAAGTTAGAATAGGTGAAACGAGTATTACATATCTCCTTTGTTTTGCAGGGGAAATCATGCTTTTCTGCAGCGCAAAGATAGAATATCGAAGAAACAATCGGAACAGTGGCTTCTTCAAATTTTATTATTACTTTTCGGTTTATTTTGGGATACCGCTTATTGTACTGACTGCTTATTTATTTTTAAAAACGTTATAATTTATTCTTTATGTCACAAATGAGATATCAGAACTGTTCTATATATAGAAGTGCTGATATCTCATTTTGATTATTCCAACTGAATTGTATCTGTGATATAATCGGATTACTAACTTATAATAAAATTTGAGGTATGAAATCTGATGAGTGATGATGTAAGAGATGCAATTATTGAGCAGATAGAACGCCAATATGGGAGATTGATGCGAAAATTGGCATGAGATTTTGCATGATGAATACGAGGTGGAGGATGTGATTCAGACAGCCTTATGGGAAATTATCTATAAGCATATAGACAAGCTGAATCTACCAAAAGGAGAATTTCGAAATTATCTTTGCACTGCCGTGAAGAATACGGCGATAAACCTGTATAACCAAAAGAAGAAAGCGGATGTGCAGGACCCTTTTGCCATCAATGAACTGACGATGGACCAGATTGATACAGGCTCTTTTTCATGACGAATATGGATTTGGCCCGGAGCTGCAGGAACTGCTTGGTGAACTGAACAACGTTGACAAGGATATCATCCTTCTGCGGTTCGGCTGCGGATACAGCCATGCCGAGTTTGCCAGGGCAGTGGGCAAAAGCGAAGTAGCCGTCAGGAAGAGGCTTGAGCGGGCGACAGCAAACTACGAGCAATACTGATTGACAGGGAGGTGGAATAAGATGATTGATAAGAATCAGGATATCGATAAGCTGGCTGAGGGACATCCTTTCTGCATATGGAAAAGAACTGTGCAAGAGCCGAAAAGCATTTTGACGCTCTGGAAGATGACTCCGTGCCGGACCCACCGTTCTTTGCAGAACCAGTGAGAAAAAGATTAGGACTAGAAGAACCTTCCGCCGAGCATTGATTCTCGTCGCCGTACTCGTGCTGATCATGGGACTGGTGGTCATATCCTCTGAAGGCGTGAAGGAGGAAGATGTTTAACTACTTCACTGACGAGAAAAGGGTATACAGATTTGTCCTACCTTGATGGTGAGGATGGCGAGAGCAAAATCCCTGAGTTCGAACTGGGATATGTGCCAGAAGGGTATGAACTCCTGGAGCACAGTTCTGATATTTTCGGCTGGAAGACTGTCTATGGCAATGATAAGGGCAGTATATTCATTTTACTGTGAACAGGAGCAAGACTACAATATGTCAGTGGACAACGACACCTTTAAGCAAAGAGAAATCATGGTCAACAGTTACCAGGCGTTGCTGTTTATGATGATATGAATAGTGCAATTATCTGGCAGGTGGGGGATTATACCCTGGATTTGCTTACAGGGTTAAGAACAAAAGAAACGATAGAAATTGCAAGAAATATTAAACTGAAGGATTAATTAAAAAAATTTAGAAAAATTTAAAAGATGATGTCACAAAAACCCTTTTTGATTTGTTGTATATAGTGAAAGAACAAATGAGAAAGGGATTTTTTATATGAGAAAAACTACTATCGTTATCACTATAGTCTTATGTCTGATCTTTTCGGCAATGCCGGTTTGGGCAGATACTGTTGAGAGTGTACGACCAGAGCAGGACGCCCAGTTGCCGTATGCTTATGCAAATTGGTTAACTTTGAATTTCACCATTAATGGAGGAAATACTTCCTGTAGTGCTGAAATGCCCATCAAAGCTGGACAGAGTATTGATTATGCGCAAGTCAATGCATATATCAAGAAGAGTTCAGGAGCCATTGTGAAAACCTTTAGTAAAAAGGTAAAACCAATGTACGGAAAGGTGAATTGGCAGGATACGCACAAGCTGACTAGCAGAGGCACATACTACCTGCACGTTGTGGTGAAATGTTACAAGTCAGGAAAGGTGGTGGAAACGATTACGAAGGATTCGACAATGAAACCGTACTAGATTTTGATGAGCAGTAGAGAAATAATCATGTCAGAGGATATAAATCTACAAGTGATGATATGAAAGCTTGGAAAATAGCATCTACTGCAATCAAATGATAGGGCGACATATTAGTTATTTTAATAGAATTACATCTGAGGAGAAAAATGATGAAAAGAAAATTGATGACTATTGCATTATCCATTACAATGCTCGCTTCAAGTGCAAGTTTGACATTTGCAACTACGAGTATAAATGGACAACAGACAAAACAAGCTCAGGTTCAAAAGGAAGCTTCTATTGTAGAAGATATAGTTGGAACAAATGATGTTGTAAAAAACATAGACAAAACGAAGAGTGAATATGTTGCTGAAGTCGATGGGCTTGACATCTCTATCCCTAAAGCAGGTAACAATTCTATAAAAGCTGAATTGTTTACAGGGAAATGATTTCAATGGAACTTCCGGAGCAAGTGGCAAACTCAGAGGGTGTTTTAGGAAAAAATGGCACTATTGTTTATAATGCTAAGGCCCAAAATGTAGATGTCTTAGTACAGGCAACTGAAAACGAAAAGGGAAATGGCGAAAAAAAGAATATGGTGTACGCACGATGATTGTTATAGACAATGCCGCTGCCGCACATGACTATGCATTCAAATTCCAGCTTTCTGATGGAAGTAGACTCGTTAGTGGGAAAGAACTTAATACCGATGAAGTTGGTGATGATGAAATTGCTGTCATAGGTGAAGATGGTTTTTGATGGTATTATAAAGTCACCATGGGCAAAAGATGCAACTGGAAAGTCTTTAGAAACCTATTATACTATTGACGGCGATACTTTGTGGCAACATATTGAATTTAGTGAGGACACTAAGTTTCCAGTAGTTGCTGACCCGTGGATTGGAACAAGTTCTAAAGCTGAAAATATAGGAACCCCATTTGAACAAGGATTTACAGCCTATGCCGCAGGTCAAGGCACTAAAGGATTCTATTTTGATAAGAGTGGAGGTTCATATCCTATAGTCGTGGTTCAGGAGTCAACACTTCCGTAAGTGTTAGCTTAGGAGCAGGATATGGTACAGCTACTTTATCCGCAAGTATTGGTTTCGCAGTTCAGGGCTCAACCACAAGTGCATCCTATCCGGTTCCGAAAAGGCCGGGTGGTACAAGCTAAAAATTACTGAGTACTATGATGTACAAAAATATAAGGTATTAAGAAAGTGGAAGGATCCAGCAACCGGGAGAGTCACTTGGAAAGAGTTCTCACGGAATGCTAAGAGACTTGGCTATGTAGGGATGGCAGGAAAGGTAGTAGCACAATAGCGGTAACTTATTTTGAGTAAAAACAATAAAAGAACGTTGTTTGTGATTCTAGGAATATTGATTGTGATAGCCGGATTAATTATCATTTATCAGGTGTCTCAAAAAAAGAACCTTATTTGTCAGACAATCTGCTGTATGGATCCTTCACGATAACAGATGAAGATTCGTCAAATCGAGTTTATCCGGCCGATTTTTGCTCTCTAGATGTTGATTCCACGCATGAGTCACTGGTGAAATGCGCAAAGGAAAGTAATGTTGATATTTCAAAGGATGTTGGGTTTACAGCTTTTGATGAAAACAAGATATTCAGGGCAGAAAAGAGGGAAACAAGTTGCATGCTTATGAGGATGGCAAAGTGATCGGCACTTTTAAGTATGCTTTCAACAAAATTCTGTGGATTCACTATGATGAGAAATACACTGCGAATTGGAGAGAAAAAGAATTAGATCTGACAAAGGGCTATGCAGGGGTTTGTCTTTCCTTAAAAGGAGGCCCATCGCATCAGATACATAAGCTGAGTAGATATTTGTTATGTAAATAAGATAAAACTGGCGGAAGGGCCGGTGGAAATTCTCCACCGGCCCTTCCGCTTTTGATTCGTTATTATAATTTCTAGGAGTTTATTAGATTACTAAGTTAGCTTAACCCACAGCCTCGCGGAGCGTAACCTCAAGCTATCTTCCTCGAAGCCTCGCAGAACGTAACCTCATGTTGTCTCTTCAAGACCTCGCAGAGCGCCATTCTGAAGTCCCGCGGAGCGCAATTAAGCAATCCCGCGGAGCACAATCTCAGCTTACGCACTTGCACCTTGGGCATTTTTCTTCCGCAATGATCTTGTCGATTTCATCGACGATGCTTTCTTTACCCAGAGCCTTCCAGATGATGGCGCCGACGACGCCGCCGACCAGACAAGGCACCAGCCAGGTCAGGCCGTACTGAGACAGCGGAATGGCGTTGAAGATATTGTCGATGAAAGCAGGGCCGGCTGGAATTAATCCATTGGCGATAGCGACACCGTAAGCCTGGTAAAAGCCGACGATGATAGCCATTAGGACCGCGCCCTTCCATGCGCCATCGTTAGGGATGAACTTCTTGAAGACACCCAGAACGGTCAAGGCGATACACATCGGGAACAGCAGCATGAACAGAGGACCGGAAAGCTTGATGACGAAGCTTACGCCAGTAGATGCTACCAACATAATAGCCACAGCTAAAAGCAGAGCAGCCAGTTTATATGGAACCTTCTCTTTTGACAGCATAACCACCCAGTCTGCAGCAGTGGCAATCATGCCGGCTGCAGTGGTGAAGCAGGCAAAGATGATGGCCAGAGACAGTACGACGATACCGGTGTAGCCTGCCAGTTTTCTGATCAGACCTACTAGCAGTACGGTGTTGTCTGTGTCAGGAGCGAAGAGATCTGTTCCTGTGGAACCCAGGTAGCAGAGTCCTGCGTATACGATAAACAGGATGATGAAAGCTACCACGATGACGTTGAACAGAATCTTTTTCTGCTCTTTACCAGGCTTGTAGCCTTTTGAATTGAGCGTTGCGATGAAGATTCCGCCGCAGAGGATGCCCGTTCCCACGTCGCCGGTATTGATGGCAGTCAGGAAGGCATTGCTGAAGGAATTTTTCGACTACGCCGCCTTTCGGACTGCCAATCGGATTGACGATGGTCAGTACGACAATGATCAACAGGCAGATCAAGAGAATCGGCGTAATGAATTTCCCGATATTGTCCATGACGCTGGACTTACTGCTGGCGAGCAAGAAAGAGATGCCGAAGAAGACCAGCAGAAATGCCCATTTTACGGCTGTGGACTGAATCGAAGGGAAGATGCCGCAGAGCCCGATTTCGTAAGCGACGCCGCCGCATCTTGGAATCGTTCGAAGACCACGCCCAGGATTGCCACAGCCATGAAAGCCAGGTGCAGCTTTGCATGAGCGTGACGGCAGATATCTTCCAGATTTGTCCCCACGTTGCCGACGGCGGCTACCGCCAACATTGGGAATAAAATACCAGATAAGGTCAGACCGATGATGGCTGGAAAGACTGATGAGCCAGATACCAACCCGATTTGAGGAGGGAATACCAAGTTGCCTGCGCCGAAGAAAACGGCAAACATGGCGAACCCTATTACTAAACTATCTTTAAAAACATTTTTCTTTGTATTCATATGTTAGTTCCTTTCATAGATCATTTCGCCAGAGATATAAGTTTTCTCTACGTTTACTTTATCAATTTCTTCAGGAGACACAGCCAGTATATCGTCACTCAATACGATAAAATCTGCATGATATCCAGGTTTTAATTCACCGACGCCTTGGAGTCCGGAAACCTTTGCTCCGCTTTTTTGTATAGAGCTTGATGGCGGTTTCGATATCGACCTTCTGATCCTGACCGCAGTCTGTGCCGTCGTAAGCCTTTCTGGTTACGGCAGCTTTGATGCATGGGAACGGATCGGACGGCACTGCCCAAGAGGTAGCAGGCGCGTCTGTGGAGAAGCAGAGCAGAACACCCGCATCCAACATTTTCTTGACTGGATAGGTCGTCTTTGTTCTCTCTGGTCCCAGATTTGTAAGATAACTTTCTATTTCACAATAGAGGAAGATCGGCTGCGTGGCAAATCCGAAGCCCTTTTCTACTGTTTTTGCAATCGCCTGATCGGACGGTTCCGTTACATGTTCTAAACGCAGATACGGCGTATCGTCGTCAGTCCATTTTCTTCTATGTAAGCTCTATCTACAATTCTATCGATGGTCTGGCCGCCCATGGCATGCATGGAGAGCTGACAGCGGTTTTCTTTGCAGAAAGCAATGGCTGTTTCCATGACTTCATCGGAACAGACGGAGATGCCGTAATCATCAGTCGTTCCCAGATACGGTTCGTTCATCCAGGCTGTTCTGCCGGAAACGCTGCCGTCACCGATGATTTTCAGGCCGGCAGAATGAATCTGCTGATCCTTATTAAACTGTTCTTTTGTAATCTTAAAGCTGTCGTCACCCATAAAATTGTCCCACATATAGTAGATGCTCACCTTCTGCTTAAAGCCCTTTTCAACGGCTTTCGTATAGTAAACATAAGGGTCGTTACTATCTAAAAGTCCCATGTCACTGATAGATGTGACACCTTGAGAGGACAACAGGTTGCCCAGATCCAGCAGCTGATCGATGGTCTGATCAAAGGTCAGATCAGGCATATAAGGCGTTACCAGGTTTCTGGCGTTTTCACGCAGCACGCCAGTCGGTTCCCCATTTTCATCTCTGTCGATTTTACCGCCCTGAGGGTCAGGGGTGTCTTTGGTGATGCCGGCTAGTTCTAAGGCTTTGCTGTTGACACATCTGATGTGTCCGCAGGTACGAATGATAGAAACCGGTGCGTCGCTGCAGCCTTCGTCCAGATCATACCTGTTTGGCGAACGTTTCTCTGCCAGCTTGCCTTCATCGTAGCCCCAGCCTTCAATCCATTGGTCAGCTGCCTGCTGCTCTCTGACTTCACGGATTCTGGCTGCCAGATCAGCGAGAGAGTTTACATTAGGAGGCAGAGCCGAAATTTTCTTACTGTAATCAGCAAGCATAATCGGGTGCATATGTGCATCAACGAAACCAGGTAAGACGCGTTTACCCTCTAAATCAATTTTTTCAGAATAATCAGCGGGCATTTCGGTTTCTTTGCCCACCCATGTAATAATACCGTTTTCCACTGCCATCGCGTCGGCGTATAAATTGTGATCGTCGGATGTAAATATTTTAGCATTTACATAGACCGTCTTTTTGTTTGCGCTCATGTTATTTTTCACGCTCCTTTTCACACACGAAAGTATTGCAAGAGTTGTGCCATTTTCAGAATATTGGAAATGGTACTCATGCAGTCATTGCTCATGTTATAAAGTATGAAAATTTTTTAATTATATCAAAAAATACCATTTCATCAAAAATTCTTATAAATATTAATGCATAAAATACCCGCATGACCAGACGGATCAGTCCAGTTATGCAGGTACATTGCTGCTCTATATTGTAATTGTCAATTCATCTTTGCTGAGTGTTGCGCCTTTCTTGCCTACTACTAGGGAAGAGACGGCGTTGGCTGTTTTGATGGCCTCATATGGTGTGCGGCCCTTTGCCAGACAGGCCATGACAGTGCCAATATGGGAATCCCCTGCGCCAATGGTATCGACCACCTTCACTGCTTTGACTGGCGGTACGTGAATAAACTCGTCTCCATCGTAGTAATAAGCGCCTTCGGCACCGTGAGTCACGATGACCATATTTTCCGTCAGAGCATACAGCGCCTTGGCTCCTTCTTCCAGTGCAGTTGCTCCAGTAAATCCGCAGAGCTCGTCCTCATTGAGATGTACAATAGGGTGCAGAGCAAAGATTCTATCTACCAAAGTCCGTTCGATGAAGCAGATACGCGGTCCTGGTGCAAAGAATAGCGGAATGCTGCTGTTTGCCTCGAGAAAGTCCACAATGGTGCCGCCGGTTTTATCCTCAATTTCCAATCCGCAGATATAAATGCTGCTGACTTTTTCCATCTTCAGCGTATCAAACCATTCTTTATAAAAGAGATATTCGGCGCCGTGATCACAGACAAAGGTTCTTTCGCCGCCTTCTTCGACAAAGCAGTAGCAGCAGCCGTTGGCCTGATCAGGCGTCGGCATGGGGGACGCTAACCCCTTGGCTGCCAGCTGATTTCTGACAAAATCTCCGTAGAGTCCTGTACCGACAGGTGAAAACAGTCTGTAAGGAACCTCGAAGAGATGAATCATGTTGGAAACGTTGTATGCACAGCCGCCTAGAGACATCTCCTGTGAAACGATGTTAACGTCTGCAGACGTGGTGGGCAGATGATCCAGATTGATGATGATGTCGGCTACGGTAGAACCGATGAGCAAAAATTTTCTTCATTGATAATTACGACCTTTTCTTAAAGTGACTATCTAAATATACCATGTGCATACCTTTGAAAATGGAATTGCGGCACATGATTCAATGATTCCAACCTTACGACAAAGTCGGTAAGATTACGGAATTATTATACCATGACGATACCTTTGAAAACCCAATCGAACGTCATGATTCAATGATTCCAACCTTACGACAAAGTCGGTAAGATTATGGAATTATTATACCATGACGATACCTTTGGAAACCCAATCGAACGTCATGATTCAATGATTCCAACCTTACGACAAAGTCGCTAAGATCATGGAATCATTATACCACCATCTGTCGAAATAGTCACTACCCGAAGGTCAAGGTTTTGCCGCACGCTTCTGCCGCGCGCTTTACTGCCATTTCAAGCCGCCGCAGCAAGGAACTTCCATGCGAGTTACGGTAACAGAGCAGATGTCGTTTTCACGAAAGAGTTCAGTCAGCTTATCGGCATAATCCACACTATCCAGCTTTGGACATCCGATCAAAGTGACGCGGCCTGCGATGAAATCCTGATGGAAAGCGGCGTAGGCATAAGCTGTACAGTCAGCGGCTATGAGAAGATCTGCGCCGTCAAAATATCCGGCTCTCGGCGGTGCCAGCTTGATTTGAACCGGCCAGTTTCCTAACTGTGACGGCATTTCCTGCTTGGACTCTGATACAGCTTGTGGATGCAGAGCCTTTTGCCGCTGATCCGGGACAGCCGCAAGGCAGTTCTTGTGTCAGCGCTTTTGCTGCCATATTTGCCTTCACGGCCGCTTCGTCATAAGCGGCTGCTTCTCTCTCCACGAAGGTGATGGCGTCAGTTGGACAGGTTGGCAGGCAATCGCCCAGGCCGTCGCAGTAATCGTCCCGCAGCAGCGTTGCTTTACCGTTCACCATGCCGATGGCGCCTTCGTGACAGGCCGCTGCACATGCACCGCAGCCGTTGCATTTTTTTCGTCTATGTGTATAATTCTTCTAATCATTTTTGCCTCCTAAAGGGTTCTTCTTGACTTTTATAGCATGAGTATAATACAATAGGAAATATATTTCCGTTGCTTCTGCAACGTAGAGGAGAAAAAAATGAAAAAAAGTTTTTGATGCGATGAAAAAGTCTGTCCTCTTTTTGGGATATAAAGGCAGAAGACTGGGAACGAGTGATCAGCTGCTTTGATGGAAAGCTATCTCGTTATGACAGAGACGAATTCGTCATCCACCAGGGAGAGCGGGCCAAGGGTGTGGGTCTTGTCGTCAGCGGCCAGCTCCATATCATCAGAGAAGATTTTTCTCGGTAACCGGGAGATTCTGACCGAGGTTGGAGCAGGAGATATCTTTGACGAGGTTTATGCCGTATTGGCGGACGAATACCAGAGTATCGCCGTAGTGGCAGTGCAACCGACGGAGGCTGCATTTTTTTCAATTGATAAGATGTTGACTACCTGCTCATCAAATTGTACTTTTCATAATATAATTATCAAGAATATGCTGCGTGTCATGGCGCAGAAGAATTTGATGCTGACTAGAAAAATGGCCCACCTGTCCAGGAAATCTATCAGAGAGAAACTGGTATCCTATCTCTCTGATGAGAGCAGCAGGCAGGGGAAACGGGAGATTAAAATTCCCTTTAACAGGCAGCAGCTGGCGGATTATCTGTCTGTAGAGAGAAGCGCTTTGTCGAGGGAACTTTCTAAGATGAAGGAGGAAGGGCTGATTGAATTTTATAAGAATCAATTTGTACTGTATCATGTAACTTAATGTAAAAGATGGGAGGAAGCGATTATGTCTCTTTTGACAGAAAAGCCTTGGCAGCATCCCTTAAGAAAGCTGCTGGAAAAGAAAACCTTGGATAAGATAACGGTAAAGGATATCACCGACGACTGCGGTGTGAACAGGCAGACCTTTTACTATCACTTTCACGATGTCTACGATTTGGTGGAGTGGATTTTACAGAAGAAGCGAAGAAGTTCATGAACAGCTGTGTAGAAGGCAGGGACTGGAAAGAGAGCATAGAGGCGCTGATGGACCGACTGCTGGATGATAAATCTTTTATCATGAATACCTTTTACTCGGTAAATCGCAGACAGCTTGAGAAGTTCATGCAGAATCTGGCGAGACCGGCCATTGCAGACATTGCCCAGACCTTTGCAGAGGGCAAGCGCATCGAAAAACAAGATCTGGACTTCGTGGTCAACGTATTTACCTTTGGTCTTGTAGGCATCATTACAGAATGGGTTTCTGACGGCATGAATGAAGGCTATAAGGGTGATATCGACAAGTTCTTTTTGGTCATAGACGGAACGATGGAAGGACTTTAGACAAGTTTGCGAAATAACGTTTATGCATCTGTAAGAATTTTATACAATCAAGTTGGCGTGTCACAAAATGTTGCACGTCTTTTTCTTTTGTCTATTGAGGAAAAGCCAGCTTGCTTATATGATAAGATCGAAATATAGGGTAAAAATGAGGAGTTGGATGATATGAATGTTGGAAGTGAATTGAAGAAACTGGGACTAAAAGCGGCGTACAATTATCTTGACAGAGATCCTGAGACGAACATGCCTAAACTCATGGAATGGGTGGACAAATTCGTCAAAGAGGATGTGCTGACATTACAGCGGGAAGTATTTAGGAAAATCATTGCGGAAAAGAACAGCAACTGGTATCAGCTGCTGGCCAGCTTATGGCAGGACATAGACGGCGATGTCCGAAAGACGCTGTTCGAAAATCTTGTCATTAACGCTAACGCTCTGGCGGCGCTACAGGCAAGGGAGTCTGAGGAAAAGTATCACTGCAATATTCCTTGGGCCGTGGCTTTCGATTTGGGAGAGACGGAAGAAGGGGCGAGCCTCTCCTTTGACCAGTTGGACAACATTATGGAGCAAGCCAGGAACTGGGAACATTTATGTTTTTGCTGACGGGCAGGGAACCCCTGGAACGGAAAGAGGAAGTAATTGCCCTCTGCAATAAGCATACAGATTGTCAGTTCATGGTATTCACGAACGGCTTGGCAATTGACGAGGATTTTGCAGATCAGGCACTGCGGGTAAAAACTTTATAGGGGCTATTCATGTGACGGGCCGAACAGAAGATCTGAGGCTGGACAGCATCTTTGCGCTTTTAAAGGCAAAAAACTTCCTTACGGAGTTTACTGCACATACGACAAATCAGATGCAGAAGATTTTGCCCAGGAATCGTTCTTTGACGACATTATCAGCCGGGGTGCAAAATTTTGCTGGTTTTTCTCTTCGCTGAAAAGGGAGGAAGATAGGGTCTATGCTCTGACGAAAATGTACCGAGAGTTAAAGCCTCTGCTCACGATCAACTTTGCAAGGATACCGTCATGACTGGAGGCTGTATCGCCGGCAGGTATTATTGCAGTCTCAGCGCTGACGGCCGAATTAAGCCCTGCAGCTTCTTGTCCTGTCCGGGGTGGATCTGAAAGAGCAGTCCTTACTGAGTGCGTATCAGGCAGACTGCTTTTATGGAATACTATAAAAGGAAACCGACATGCAGAGGAGTTTTTGAATGATCATTTTGTTCACAGTAATCGTGATTTTGCTTATAACATTATTTGTATGCGCCAACTTTTTATATAACCTGGCCCTAAACCCGTCCTTTGACAAAAGCAGGATCTTTTAGGGATCAGGATGACGGAAAGGGCACCCGGAAAATGTTTTAGATCAGGCAGAGGTAGAGACCGTATGGATTCGGTCTTTTGACGGCCACAGACTTCGAGGCTTAATGGCTAGACAAGAGGAGTCATCTGCCTGTTGGGTCATCGGTATTCACGGGTATACTGGCGGCGCGGAAGAGATGGGGTACAGGGCAGGAGAATTTTATAGGCGGGGATATCATGTGCTGTTTCCTGATAACAGGGGCCACGGAAAGAGCGAAGGAAAATACGTAGGCATGGGTTGGCACGACCGCTTCGATATTCTGAACTGGATTGCCTGGCTGAATGAACAATTTCCTGGCTGCTCGATTATCCTCTATGGATTGTCCATGGGCGGAGCAGCCGTTATGATGACTGCGGGCGAAAAACTGCCGGACAACGTAAAGCTGATTATTGAAGACTGCGGATATTCCTCTGTAAAGAGGAAATGGCCCACGAAGCGAAATATCTGTTCCATCTGCCTTATTTTCCAATGGTCAGTGCAGCCAGCCTGATTTGCAAAATCAGGGCAGGCTACACTTTTAAAGAAGCTTCTGCAGTCAAACAACTGGCTAAGGCAGAGCGGCCAATGCTCTTTATTCACGGTGGAAAGGACACCTTCGTTCCTACATCTATGCTGGATACTGTTTATGAGGCCGCCGCCTGTCCTAAAGAGAAGCTGCTGATTGAAGGGGCAGGTCATGCCGAGTCTTACATTGTGAACCCGCAGTTGTATTGGGACACTGTCTTTGGTTTTATTGAGAAATATGGCGGGTAATTACGGTATCCACCGGCACATAGTTAACAAGCTTCTGCTGAATCATCCGCTCCAAGAAAGAGACGGCGTTTGCCATGGGTTCGATAATACTGACGCAAATTTTCTCCTGCCGCAGACGTTCTCTCAGTGCGTCCACGATGTAAAACATGGCGGTGCAGCCCAGGCAGATTGCAGTAACGCGATCTGCGTCCGCCATTTCGCGGCAGAGCTGCAGAAGTCGTTCCGTCACACTTTCCTGTTCCAGTCTGATATCAGAAACGCCTAGATTCACTGGACGAATAGAGACGATATTAGCGGTGCCGCCCAGCCTAGCCTTTACGTTCCTCACTGAGGATTCCAGCCTTATCCGTGGTGATGATACCGATCCGTTCTGCGATGACAGAGGCCGTGAATAGGGCAGATTGATAGGGACCGATTACAGGCAGACGGCCAAGTTCACGGCAGGCATATACGCCGGGATCATCAAAACAATTGACGTATATGCCGTCGAAGCTTTCGCCTGCCTGCAAGACCTCTTCTACGACCTGACAGCCGTTAAACATGCCCTGGAGATCACTTTCTATCGAAGGGAACCCTTTGGAAATCTGCCGAAACACGATGTTCGTGTCTGGACGGATATATTTTTTAAATAACCTACGATCTCTTTTTTCTTTTGCTCAAAATTCGCAGTCACAGGGATGAGAAACATGATTTTCATAGCGATGCCTCCCCTGATTAATCTAAAAATATATCACTTATATATTTCTGCATATCTATTTTTAAGATCTCTTCAATGCGTCGATAGGTGCTGCGGTAGCGGAGACCTTTGCCAAGAATCATTTTCTCCTTCGGTGCAGCAAAGACAATTACTTCCCGACCGTTTTCAATTTCTGCAGTAGACAAGATTCGGCCGTCGGCTGCGTCCACAGTTAGGAGCAAATCAGGGAAAGTATGTAATCTCGTTCCATCCCTTTCAAGGGCCATATATTCGTTGAAAAAATACATTTTGTAGTCGCTGCCGTCGGTACTGACCGTAAAGTGGCCGTTATCGAGAGCGTTTTCCGTATGCAGGGTATACTCTCTGACGATTCCACGGCAGAGGATAGTTCCGTCGACGAGAGGGCTTATTTTGTTCAGACTATCCGCCGGCGTGCTGCCGGATAGATAGGCTTCTCCCAATTGATAAGCTAAATCATAAGCACCTGTCGCTCCGGCTTCTTCCAGCCAAGTGTGATATTGGGTTTCTGGCTACAGCAATGGCACCGCCAGCTTTGGAGGCTGTATTGCGAATTAAATCAGAAGTAGCCTCAATGGTACCCATGGTTAAAATTTCAATATAGGTGTTATCCTCTTTGCGCCCGCCGGCTCCGGCCTGAATTGTGTGATTCTCTCCCTTTTCAAGACCCAGGGAACCCATAATGCCAAAAGGATGTGCCCGTCCGTCGCAGGCCGAGTTGATTACAGGCAGGTTTAAAAGCGCAGCGGGAATAAACGGTTCAAAAGAAGAAGAACCGCCCATCTCACAGGGTATAAACCCGATGATATTTTGTTCCAATTGTGTTTGCATAAAGTGGAGAATTTTTTTCATAGACGTCGTCTGCGTAAAAGGCGTTTTCTGAAGCAGGAGATCCTACACCGGAAATCGTCAGAACGACACCGTCTTTGTTAGAAATATCTGAGGCGGGCAGAATTTCTACCTGGCCCATCTGCAACGCTTTCGCAGCCGTATCCAGGCCTTCCTGGACATTTCCGCCTCCGCCGCCGCCGAGAATCAGACTGCCTGCGGCAATCTTTGAATATCTGTAGAATTAATTATCATTTTCAGTACCTCCATTCATTTGATGAAAAGTACCGGAATTACACGCCAATAGTATAATTTGTGCAAGGAAAAAAAGTCAATGGTAAAAAAAGAAGATTTGAAATTGTAAAAATATTGTTGACAAAGGTACGGATCGTATAATAAAATCATCTCAGTTAAAATATTAAATTCATAGCGTTTCTCTGAGACTTTGTACAGCTGTTACAGAAATGATGAAGGAGAAAGTTATGATGAACAAAGAAAATCTACAGAATGAGATTCTGTTAGAAGAGCAGAAAGAGTTGGATAGGCACAAGATCACCGCAGCGCAAATGCCAAAAGTCATAGAGCCGGTGGTTCTTTATTGTGTCTATTGTTGTTTCTATCCTCGGCTGTATTGTGGGTCTGCAGGTGCAGGTACACACGGGTACGACGCCGGACACATCTATCGTAGGCGCGATCTTTGCAATTCTGGTCGCTCAGATTCCCTTAAGATGGCTGAAAAGTTTTTAAAACATACACAGACAGAATTTAGTACAGACCTCAATCTCAGGTGCAACCTTTGCATCGGCTAACTGCATGTTTCTCACAATGGGTATTCCTGTCATAATGGGCTGGCCGCAGCTGATGGTGCCGATGCTCATCGGTGCAACCTTGGCTACGATTGTGGACGCGACTATTTTGTACAAATCCTTTGGTTCCCCCATGTTCCCAGCAGAAGGCGCATGGCCTCCGGGCATTGCAGTCGCTGAGTCCATCTACGCTATGGCGGATAAAGGGAAAGAGAGCAGTGCTCTTGCTCGTCGGCGCGGTATTCGGCTGGGGCGGTGCAATGATTGGTATCCCTATGGATCTGGTCGGTGTCGTCTGGGTTGGCAGTCTGGTGGCAATGGGATCTTTTGGTGTTGGCTCTCTGATAAAAAGGGCTTCTCTCCACCAATGAATTCAGCCTCACCTTTGCTGGTCATACGGCCAATTTTGCAACGGATCTCTTTGGTTCAGACTTCTCTTTTGCTGACAGCGTCTCTTTTTCCTATCTGGGACACGGCGCTATGATTGGCGCAGGCATCATTTCATTACTGCAGTGTGCCAAAATCCTGTTCAGAAAGGAAGGAAAGGGGACTTCCGCTGCAGCACAATTTGGGACAAGTCTCAGTGATATGAAAGGCGCCTTAGGAAAAGGATTTATCGCGTATCTAGTCATTGCGCTGGGTCTTGCAGTTGCTACGGGGCTGTATTATGAGATGGGCGTGGGCATGTTTATCGCGTGGGTAGTCTTTGCTGCAGTTGCGGCGTTGATTTCAGAACTGATCGTCGGTGTTTCAGCTATGCACTCAGGATGGTTTCCGGGCTTTGCCACGGCTCTCTTTATTTCTGATTATCGGCATGATGATCGGTTTTCCAACGTTGCCCTTAGCTATTTTGGCTGGCTTCACGGCCTCCACCGGACCGGCATTTTCTGACATGGGCAACGACTTAAAGGCAGGCTGGATTCTGCGGGGCAAGGGCGCCGACATGGAACTGGAAAAGGTGGGCAGAAGACAGCAATATTTTGCAGAACTGCTGGGTTTCGGTGTTGCCTTCGTCATGGTAGCAATTTTTGCAAAGAGCTACTTTAGTCAAGGTATGTTTGCACCGATTAACTTTGTATACCAGTCGACCATAGAAGCTGGTTCCACCATTGAAGTCATGAAATGGCTGGCGATTTGGGCTGTTCCCGGCGCCCTGATTCAGCTGATCGGAGGGAATCACCAGGCGGGCATTCTCTTTGCTACTGGATTTTTAGTAGGCTGGACAGAGGCGGGCGTTGTCATTCTGATTGCCATATTGATCAGATGGCTGATCGTCAGGAAGAATCCGGGAGAGACAGCATTTTGCCATCCTCGGCGCCGGCGCCTTGGTGGGCTGTGCACTGCGCGATTTCTCTAGCTCTATGCTGGGCTTGTTTAAAAAATAGAGGCAATAAATTATGAAGTGAAAAGTGACCGTATTATATTAGCAGCATAATATGGTCATTTTTTGTGGAGAAAAGGTTTGTAATGATGGTAAAATATATATGAAGTGAATTTGAATTTGAATAAGAGGAAATACTAGCAGGAGGACTATTAAATGGCTACAAGAGAGGTAGGCTTTATTATGACAGAAGAATATAAAGCTTGGATAGATGATATTAAAAATCGAATAAGACAAAGCCAGATAAAAGCATCCGTTAGAATCAATTATGAACTCTTGGACTTATACTGGGAATTGGGAAGAGATATAGTAAACAAACAGCAAAATGCGGAATGGGGAGATTCATTCATCGCCATGATGAGCAAGGATTTACAGAAAACTTTTCCTGGAATGTCGGGATTTTTCAGCAGAATTTAAGAAGTATTCGTTATTGGTATCAGTTCTATCATAACTGTTCAAATGACTTACAAGCTGTAAGCAAATTAAAAACCATTGAAAATATGGTAAAAAGCATTCCTTGGGGACATAACCAGCGAATTATGTACAAATGCAAGTCGATAGATGAAGCGTTAGTTTATGCAAAAAAACAATGGACAACAATTGGAGCAGAAGTGTTTTAGAACATCAGATTGATAGCGATTTATATGGAAGCCAAGGAAAAGCAATTACCAACTTTCAAGTAAAAATTACCACGGCCCCAATCAGATTTAGCAGAGCAGACTCTGAAAGACCCTTACAATTTTGACTTTCTTACCTTGAAGGAAGAGTATAACGAAAGAGAGCTAGAAGATGCCTTGATAAGCCAGATTACGCAATTTCTTCTTTGAGCTTGGAACGGGGTTTTCTTATGTAGGCAGACAAGTACATATAAAAGTAGGTGAAAGCGACTTTTATATTGACTTACTGTTTTATCATGTGCGGTTACATTGCTATATAGTCGTAGAATTAAAGACAGAAAAATTTAAACCTGAATTTGCAGGGAAACTTAATTTTATGTAACTGCAGTTAACAAAAATATGAAAATGAAACAGGATAACCAAACGATAGGCATTTTAATTTGTAAAGATAAAGATGATGTTGTTGCAGAGTATGCGTTGGATGATATGTCACAGCCTATAGGAATCGCCCAGTATGGCCTGACAAAAAAATATTGAGAGAAGAATTTAAAAGCAGTTTGCCGACAATTGAGGAAATCGAAAACGAACTATCTGAATAGAAACATGTTTGATAACAAAGCCGAGAAAGGTGTATGAGACAAGAGCCTCATCTACACCAATTCCTTTGATCTTCAATATCTTGTACAGAAAATAAATAGACTGATTGAAATCTAAAGAGCTTTTTGCCGTATGGTATGAGTTCTTTTATTTTATTCAGTCGGTATCTCACTGTATTTTCGTGGATATGCAGTTGTTTACCGGTTTTAACATGGTCGAGGCTGCATTCCACAAAGCATTTGATTGTTGCCAGCAGCTCTGACTTGTATTTTTTGTCATATTCATTGATGGGTTTGATCAAACTGCGGTAATACTCTTCTAAGTCGGATGGGAGATCAGCTTCATCAATAATTTGCTGATGCCGACATCTCTATAGTAAACGATACCGTTGATGTCATGGGCGCCGGATAAGGAGGCAGTGCTGCACTGCGCAATGGCTTCGTCTAAGTGCGTCAGCGGCAGAGAGTCGCTGATACCGATAATTGCATTGGGCAGCATTCTGCGAATGAACTGAATCGTATCTTCAGTCAAATCCGTTTGAATCGCCATCTTGGAGGTATTATAGGAGCGGACGATGATCATGCCGTTTTGTATTGGCAGGCAAAAGAGGTTTTGTAGGTGCGTATTTTTGTTTAGCAGATGCAGTCCGTTGGAAATCTCTGCAGCTTTGTTGTTAGACAGATCCGTGTTCATACAGAAGAAGGCTGTCACTCGGTTGTGAAAGTTAGGATTTAATTGACCGATAATTTCCTGTTTTCTATCCTCATAACAATGCGGCAGCATCATCTCATGAAGGAGATTTTCGTGCAGCTCTGACTCCTGATAGGATAGCTTTAACCCATGATGCTGGAAATAATCAAGGCGTAAGGTGTATTTTTGTCGATGAAAATTACAGGCACCTGGTTTTGTCTGCAATTTCATAGGCGCTGGACGGAAGGGCGGATCGATATTCATCAATGATACAGACTGCCGATACTTTTAAATCGACGAAATGCTGCATCAGAGAATCGACGTAAAAGCGCGTTGCCGACACCATAATACATAGAAGTGAGATAGAAGTTTTGTCCATAGTTTACCGGCGTTGATTCTGGATCTGTCTCATCGTAGTAGTTATCCAACACATTTACATAGGATACAATGTTGGAGAGACCGCTTTGGCCGGCTTTCAACTCCGCATTGGCCATGATGGGTAGGTTGAGAATGTCCAGAACAGTGATATCTTTCATAATCATACTCCCTTTCGTTTCTTTCTTTCATTTTACATGATTCTCTGCGAGATGCAATAACAAAACTATAGGAACATATAAAAAAAAATGAAAATAACTATATGATCGTACAATAGTGAGCCGGGCTGCCTTTTGCTAGAATAAAGAAAACACCGGAATTACACAAACTGGGAAAGGAGCAGCAAAGACAAATCGACGAAAGCGCGAATTGATATTTTAACGAATAAACTAAAAAAGGCAGGAAATTGATTATGGTATTCAAACAAATGATTGAAGTTTATGATCTTTTAGACGACATCAACGCCAGTGGCAAAAGAGTGGCGGATTATCTGTACAGCATCAAAGATGATGCGGAAATAGAAGTCAAAGAGATTTATGGAGATAAAGGCAAAACAGATTTAATTAAAATAACGATTCCGGGCACAAATGGACGGAGACAAGGCGGCGACGCACCGACCCTTGGCCTGATCGGCAGATTGGGCGGACTGGGCGCCCGTCCTGAGCGAATCGGCTTTGTGTCCGACGGCGACGGCGCTTTGACAGTGCTCACCGCCGCTGCAAAGCTTCTGGATATGCAGAAAAAGGGGGATGCCTTAGATGGCGACGTAGTGGTAGTGACACATATCTGCGGCGATGCACCGACGGAACCTCATGAACCTGTGGACTTCATGGACTCTCCGATCAGTATGCAGCAGTGCAATGACGCAGAAGTCTGTCAGGAGATGGAGGCGATTTTGACCGTAGATACGACAAAAGGGAACCGAGTCATCAATACCATGGGATTTGCCATCTCTCCCACGGTAAAAGAGGGCTATATTCTGCGTACCAGCGAGGATTTGCTGGATTTTGATGGAGATGACCACAGGGAAACTGCCTTTTGTGTTTCCTATCACGACGCAGGATATCACGCCTTATGGCAACGATCTATATCATCTGAACAGTGTTCTGCAGCCGGCCGTTGCAACCAATGCGCCTGTAGTCGGGGTTGCAATAACGACAGAAGTGCCAGTGCCGGGCTGCGGTACAGGCGCGACTCACGGGGCGGATGTGGATATGACAGTAAGGTTTGTTCTGGAAGCGGCCAAAGCTTATGGTCGAAAACAGTGCAAGCTTCTACGATGAAAAGAATTCGATCATCTAGTAAAGCTTTATGGCAAAATGAACCATCTGCAGACGATGGGAGAAGCGTGATGAAACGAATGGGACTCATTACCATCGGTCAGTCGCCCAGGCTTGATATCCTAAGCGATATTGAGTCCGTCTT
>VOFH01001491.1_pt1 | contig 33214 bp, 38 predicted proteins | sample 5384091 | NCBI WGS metagenome assembly VOFH01 (sample SAMN12384727, study PRJNA508395) | human gut metagenome | isolation source: healthy gut G | host: Homo sapiens
TTCATCAATTTGTGAAGAGTTGAGGCGGTATGAACGCGCTTTGGCGTCACAGGAAATATGTTTTTTGATTTCCGCAAACAGTTCTTCGTTTGAGTAAAGTTCGTTGCTGCGGATGTCGACAACGAAAGAACATTTGTCGGGAATGACATTGTGTTGAGTACCTGCATTAATCACCGTGACGCTCATCTTCACCGGGCCTAGTAGCGGAGATTCCTTTTCAAAACGATAGTCATGGAACCAGGCGATGTCATCCAATACTTTGTAGATAGCATTGTCTCCCTCATTGCGTGCCGCGTGTCCGGCTTTACCTGTTGCAGTGACGTCTAACACCATTAAGCCTTTTTCGGCAATGGCGGGCTGCATCTCCGTCGGTTCGCCCACTATGGCGAATGAGACAGGAGGAAGTCCCGGCAATACACTTTCAATTCCGTCCTTACCTGAAACTTCTTCTTCGCACGAGGCAAGATAAATGAGGTTGTATTTCTGCGAAGTGCGACATAGTTGCAGGAACACCTGTAATAACGAAACAACGCTGGCGCCGGCATCGTTGCTGCCCAGCCCGTACAATTTGCCATTTTCTTCGCGGGGAGTGAACGGATCCTTTCTCCAACCGTTGACAGGTTTTACGGTGTCAATGTGAGAGTTAAGCAGGATAGTGGGCTTTTTCAGATCGAACATCGGACTGAGGCACCACACATTATTTCCCTTGCGCCCGGTCTGCATACCTGCCATTTCAATATAGTTTTGCAGAAAATCCGCAGCTTGGGTTTCTTCCCGGCTGATGGAAGGAATGCTAATCAGTGATTTAAGCAGGCTTACAGCCTCTGTTGTCATATAGGAAATATCATATTTCATAGTCAAATCTTTTATCTGGATAGTTATTTATATACAGTTGTACGAAACCATATCTATAATTTTTGAAGCATAAGGCTGTTGAATATGACTACTTGGATGTTGCAGCAGAAAAATGCGAATGGCGGAACTGGGATTGCCTACGCCGGATGATGAATTTTGTGCTCATGAACTTGAGCTTTTTTTTTGTTCAGATGGCTCTTGAACGCATGCCGGAACAGCGCAGGCGTGTTTTTTTAATGAGCAGAGGAAGGGATGACTTCACCGGAAATTGCTGAGAAGTTGAATGTTTCGGTTCGTACAGTTGAGCAACATATCTATAAAGCCCTTCAAGATCTAAAAAAAATCATTTTATTTTTATTTTTTTCTATTTAGACTAAGTATGTATGTCTGGCAAGTTGTCTCTTATATGTAACACTTGATTTGGTATAGATGAAAAGTAAATTGGAAAAACAGCTACGCTCTTTTATTGACTTTGATTATTCAAAGCGGACAATCGACAGATTTCATCGTTGGATGATTAGTCCTGATTCTGCAGAAGAGAAAGAAATGGCGCTTCATAATTTATGGTTTAAGACGAAAGGAAAGTTTGGACACGGTATGGAGCATTCGTTTCAGCAGGTATTGGATAAAATCGGCATTGAATATACTCCAATGGTTACAAATGTAAATCGTTGGAAGTTGTGGAAATCTGTTGCGGCAGCTGCTGTTATCGTCATTCTGTCTGTGACAACTACTTTGTGGGTAAGTTATAATCATTTGACAGGGACAATATCGCAATGGTGGAACATTATGTGAATAATGGGGCCAGAGAGACAATCAGTCTTCCGGACAGGAACTACTGTATGTCCTGGTGGTTCATATGTATTTTATCCTGAAAATCTGGAGGCAAGACCCGAACGGTTTATCTGATGGGAGAAGCCGAATTTAAAGTGGCAAAATCGGAGAAACCTTTCATTGTGCGATCATCAAATATGGCAATAACTGCCTTGAGACAGAGTTTAATGTGAAAGCTTATCCTATATCTGAAAAACATTCAAAAGTATTTTATTTATTTGCATGCTATTGTTTGCCTCGGTCGTTTATGCGCAACAAAATAGTAAAATTTCCATCATAAAAAGAACATTACGCTTCGGGAAGCATTGATGTCTGTACGTCAACAAACTAAAATGTCGGTTTCCTACAATGATACTCAACTTCCCACACACAAGCTGAATCTTGATATTAAAGACAAATCTATAGAAGAAGCTCTGCAGATTATATTAAAGGATATAGGTTTTACTTATGTGGTAAAAAAAATAATTATATAATGATTATTCCGGAGAATGCCCGGAATGAAAAGGGTAAACCACGGAATATTTCAGGTGTTATCTCTGATAATGGAGGGGAACCTCTGATTGGAGTGACGGTGGTTGAAAAGGAACCAATAATGGTACAGTGACGGATTTTGACGGAAATTATATAATCACCACGCAGGGCGGCTCATCCGGTACTGGTGTTTTCTTACGTGGGTTATCAGTCAAAGGAAGTCAGCGTAACCGATAATAAACTGAATGTTACTTTGGATGACAGTGCGCAGGAATTGGGCGAAGTGGTGGTGACTGCTTTGGGCATCAAGCGCTCGGAAAAGGCTTTGAGCTATAATGTGCAGAAGGTTGGAAACGAAGCCATCACTACGGTGAAAAGCGCCAACTTCATGAATTCGCTATCGGGTAAAGTGGCCGGTGTGAACATCAATGCTTCTTCGGCGGGTATGGGTGGCGCGACCCGTGTGGTGATGCGTGGCCCGAAATCCATCAGCCAAAGCAATCAGGCTTTGTATGTAATTGATGGTATTCCTGTGACGGGAAGAAGTCAGGGGGAGTTGAAGGGGATGCCATGATGTATGCCAATCAGCCTGGCTCTGAAGGTATTGCGGATATCAATCCGGAAGATATTGAGTCTATCTCGGTGTTGAGTGGTCCTGCTGCAGCGGCGTTGTACGGATCGGCTGCTGCTCAGGGGTGATTATGATTACCACCAAAAAGGGAAGGAAGGAAAAGTGTCAGTCCAGATTTCCAACAGTACGCAGTTTGCCAAGCCTTTTGTTATGCCTGAGTTTCAGCACAGCTATATCAATCGTCCGGGGTGAAGTGAAGACCTGGGGTGACAAGGCTGAATCGGCGTTTGGGGCATACGACCCGAAGAATTTCTTCAATACGGGTACCAATATACAGAATAATGTGTCGTTGACTGCGGGTACCGATAAGAATCAGACGTATTTGTCGGTAGGGTACCACCAATGCCAAAAGGTATTATCCCGAACAATACCTTACGACCGCTATAACTTTGCTTTCCGCAATACGACTTCTTTCCTGAACGACCGGATGCATTTTGATTTTAGCTTTAATTACATTCTGGAGCGTGACAAGAATCTCACGGCACAGGGGCAATGGTTCAATCCGCTGACTTCCTTGTATCTTTTTCCGAGAGGAGAGAGCTTTGATGCCATCCGTATGTTTGAAGTGTATGACCCAGTGCGTAAAATCTATGTGCAGAACTGGAATTATGGCGATGCGCTCAAGATGCAGAATCCGTATTGGGTGGCTCATCGTATGAACCGTACTAACAAGCGTAGCCGCTACATGGTCAGCGGAAGTCTGAAGTATGATATTCTGGACTGGATGAATGTGACCGGACGTTTGCGTTGGGATGATGCTTATACGTTGCAGGAAGACAAACGTTTTGCATCTACTTTGAAGCTGTTTGCTCCGTCTGATTACGGGTTCTATGGGTATGATAAGATCAATGACCAGACTCTATGGCGACTTGATGCTGAACATCAACAGGACTTTGGGAGATTTCAGCATTTCATCCAACCTGGGTGCTTCGATGTCGCGTTTGAGCTATCATGTCAGCGGGTTCCAGGGTGGCCTGAAAGCACCGTCCAATGTCTTCACCCCCAATGCTATTGATTATGGCAACGCCACGAACGACAATCGTCCGATTTTTGAGCAATACAAGCATTATATCAACTCCTTGTTCCTCAGTGCTGAATTCGGCTACAAAGAGTATGTTGTATCTGACACTTACCGGACGTAACGATTGGGATTCTGCCTTGCACGGCACGGCACAGTCTTCTTTCTTCTATCCGTCCGTTGGTTTGTCGGCCATTGTGACCCAAATGTGCAAACTTCCGCAGGTCATCAGTTATTTGAAAGTGCGTGGCTCATGGGCATCAGTGGGTTCTGCTATCGAACCCAACTTGTCATCGGCCTGGCGTTATGAATATAATCCGGCTTCAGGCACCTATAAGACGGTGACTTATAAATTCCCGCAGAAGTTCTATCCGGAACGCACTGATTCTTGGGAGGCGGGTGTAACGGCACGGCTGTTTAACAATGCCTTTACGGTAGATCTGACGTTCTATCAGTCGAATACCAGGAAACAGACTTTGCTGCGGGATGTCACCTCAGGAGCGGCAGGCTTTAACAAGGAATATATCCAGACCGGTAATATCCGGAACCGTGGACTGGAGCTTTCGGTAGGATATGCTCAGACATGGAATCAGTTTACCTGGAATTCTACACTGACCTACAGTATGAACCGCAATAAGATTATCGAATTGCTGGAAAATCCGAACGAAGTGGTGCGTCAGGCCGGGTTAAGCGGTTGTGGCGTGGTGCTGAAGAAGGGTGGAACGATGGGAGATATCTACACCTATACCGACTTCAAACGGGATGCGGAAGGAAATATTGGGCTGGATGCCAACGGCAATGTGATGCAGACCAACTTGGCCAATCCACAATACCGTGGTTCTGTATTGCCGAAAGGGAACATCGGCTTCTCAAATGATTTCTCCTGGAAAGGTTTCAATCTGGGATTTGTCATTACGGCTCGTCTGGGAGGTATCTGTATGTCGCAGACACAAGCCATCCTTGATGAATATGGTGTGTCTAAAGGCCAGTGCAGTGAGCCGTGATAACGGCGGTATTGCTGTCAATCACCGGTAAGATTCCCGTTGAAGTTATTATGCTGTGGTGGGAGGTGACAACCCGATCTGGTCAGAATATATCTACAGCGCCACGAATGTCCGTCTGCAAGAGGCTCACATCGGATATACGTTCCCTAAGAAGTGGCTGCTTGGCAAGGGAACTCTCTATCGGACTTACTGCCACTAATCTGTTCATGATTTACAAAAAAGCACCATTCGACCCGGAATCTACGGCATCAACGGGTACGTATTATCAGGGATTTGATTATTTTATGCAGCCTAGTTTGCGTACCATGGGATTTAACATTAAACTGAAACTCTAACTTTTTAACTTTGTGATGACAATGAAAAATATGCATATCGTGAGAACTTGGCTGCTGATGTCGGGATTTATGTTGGGCATGAACTCCTGTACGGCAAATTTTGAAGAGGCAAACCGCCCCGGACACGAAACGTCTTTAGAGGAACTGGGCAGAGACGACTATGCGGTGTCTTCCTTCATTACCGAATTGCAGAATTTTTGCGTTTCCCGAGCAGGAAAAACCTCTATCAGAATATAGAAGACTTAATGCGGAAATTATCTGGGCCGTTACATGACGTATGCCAAAGCTTCTTTTTCCGTGAAGAACTATACCTGTTTCAATGCACCGGACGATTGGAAAATCGTGCCCTGGAGAGATGTATTTGCACCGGCTGTTTCTTCTTTCAATTCGGTATCTTTCCTCACTCAGGAGTCTGGACCGATGTATGGACTGGGCTCTCATTTTGCGTGCGCAACTGATGCTTCGCTTTACAGATACGTATGGACCGCTGCCCGTCGGACTAGAAGAGGATGCCAATGCCTATTCTTCACAGGAAACTATCTATAATCATCTGATTAAGACACTGGACCAGGCGCTTGACATTATCAATCCGCTGTTGGAAACCAATCCGAAATCTGGCGCTCAAAGCAGAAGCTGACCATGTGTATCAGGGGAAAATGCAACAATGGGTGAAGTTTGCCAATTCCTTGAAATTACGGATGGCAATCCGGATGAGTGCAGTGAGTGCGGATGCCCGGCAGATAGCGGAGGAGGCTTATCGGGCGGGTGTGCTGGAAACCAATGAGGATAACTGCATGATTGTATATGTGCCTAACGGACAGTATAAGACTTCGGTGGAATGGGGTGACAGCCGGGCTTGCGCAGATTTGGAAAGCTATATGAGTGGTTTCAATGACCCGCGTGTCCGTTGCTACTTCCAGATACCCGAAAACTGGGGAGGCAGAGAAATTATAGGTTGCCGGGCGGGTGCAAACGTTACCAACAAGGATCAGGCCATGCAGCTCTATTCTGCTGCAAAGGTAGAGCCTACCACCAAAGGTGTTTGGATGACGGCTGCTGAGATGACTTTCTGCCGGGCTGAAGGTGCCTTGAAAGGGTGGAACATGGGCGGCACTCCCAAAGATTTGTATGAAAAGGCCATTCGTTTGTCGTTCGAACAGTGGGGCGTGGGCAGTCAAGTGGATTGGTATCTGACTGATGCAAACAGTACCCAGCAGTCTTATACCGATGTCCGGGAGGATTTGGTGAACCTCATGCACCGGTCAGTACCATTACGATTCAATGGGATGACCAAGCTCCGGAAGCTGAAAAGATGGAGCGTCTTATTGTGCAGAAGTGGATTGCCCTGTTCCCTGACGGGCAGGAGGGCTGGAATGAAATCCGTCGTACAGGCTATCCGAAGGTGTTCCCGGTGATGCAGGCCACCAGCGGCTATAATCTGCAGGTACCCAACCGGGTTCCGCTCGACCCGAGAGAGATAACCGGTAACAATAAGGAGAATTATCGCAAGGCGGTGGAAATGCTGGGCGGTAAAGATGACTATGCAGCCAAAATGTGGTGGCAGAAATAAACTCAAGAATCGATGTGTAACCGTAAAACAAGAAAGAAAATGAAAAGACTCTTTACATATATATTAGGACTGTTGGGATTCTCTTTCGCACTGACTGCCTGTGACGACTGGCTGGAAACTGAAATCAAGAATCCTGCCGATTTGATAAACTCTGCAAAAGATGATGCCTATTATGAACGGCTGCGTGCTTATAAAAACAGTGATCATCCGGTGGCATTCGGCTATTATGGTAACTGGACGGGCACAGGAGCTTCCTATGAGAATTCATTGAAGGGCTTGCCGGACAGCGTGGATTTCGTGTCGCTGTGGGGTAACTGGAAAAAATCCTACACCTGCCATGATGGACGACTTGCGCTATGTGCAAAAAAGAAGGGTACCAAGGTGCTGGTCTGTTTCCTAGTGCTTGACATCGGTGATCAGATTACACCGCCCATGCCACAGGAAGAAATTGATAACGGTACTTCCGATAAGGAGTGGAGACATAAGTACTGGGGATGGGATTATAACCTGGAGAACCGTTTGGCTGCTGTAGAAAAATTTGCCAATGCTATCTGTGATACGATTGACAAATATGGATATGACGGATTTGATATGGATGCTGAACCAAGCATGGCTCATCCGTTTCCCACCGATAAAGAGTTATGGCAAAATGACAAGCAGGTTATCCAGAAATTTGTAGAAACGATGTCTAAACGGGTGGGTCCTAAATCAGGCACAGGCAGAATGTTCCTGGTGGATGGTGCCAAGACTGGTGGGGCGGCTTTTATACTTCCTGACGGCACGGAGATAAATTCGCAGTGGTTTTGCTTATTGGAATCCGTCGGTTGGTGGCATACAATATCGCAAAGGCGGTGTAGGAACTTACCATGGAATATGAGTATAAAGTGAATGCACAAGGCAGAAACTTATCCGGCGTTGCGTAAAGCCATACAAATTCAGAATCAAGTATTAAAGTAAATAAAAACGAATAAAAAATGAACAGATATTTATTAAAACAAAATATAATCGGACTATTATTCTTTACATGTCTGTTTTGTCGGTTGTGATAATGCCGAATATTCGGTGTTATAATCAGGCCTATATTTCACAAACTGGTACGAATCCGATACTGCATTAAAAGTGTTTATTGATCAAGATTTGGTGACAGCCAATTTGAATGTGCGTCTTTCCGATCCGGCAGAAAGACTATAACTTTGAGTTTGTGGAAGATGCTGAATTATTGGCAAAAAGTATAATGAAGTTAATTATACATCCTATAAATTTCTTCCTGCCGAACAGTATAATTTTAAGGGGAAAAGGCTGTGATAAAGCAGGGGAGGTTCTTTCCGGAATCGTCAAGTTGAAATTCTTCCCCACTTGACAGGAAATGAAAGATAGCGGAAATAAATGCGCCATTGCTTTGACACTTCCAGAGTAAAGATGGCGCGGCAGAATCTTAAGGAAACCGCAAGAGTACTATACTTTATTTACTTGATCCGGCAAATTGACTGGTCGGTTTTCAACTCTAGACATGCTACTTTCAGTTTGGTTGAAGATTTATCTTTAAGTGAATGGACTTTGAGTTCTGTGTCAATATGAGCAAACTTGGGAAGAAGGTTGGGGAATTGAATAATCAGGCCCTTTTGATGGTTCAAGCAGTTTGGGCGAATCGGATGGGCAGATTTATACTCGTTTGGTGATGCCCCATTGAAGGAAATCGTTTGCAGATAAAGACTCAGGGCTTACAGATGAACAGTGCAACGTTGTTTGAAGAGAATAATGGTATCAGATAGCTTGGGTGTACAAGCAGCAAGTTGTATCTGTATGTTGACGGAAAATTGATAATTCGATAGATGTACCGGGTAAAGTGACCAATCTCAGTAAAAACGAAATGTAAAATTGAAATGCCGAATATTTGAAAGCAGATGTTCAGATGAGCGAATTCCCGCTTATGGAAGCGGGCTTTATCTCAGCGGGAAATAGCCAACAACATGACAAATCCTCATTCAATGCATTGTTGTATTTTAAATTCAATGAAGGAAAAGGTGACAGGTTTACCGATGCTACAGGAAATGGAAATGAGGCATGGTGTAATGATCTGTTGAATGGAGAGATAATGTTCGCCTCCAATGCTAACAATTAAATAATGTATTATAACTGAAATATCATGAAATCAATAAAGAAGAATATCATAACTGATGGTATTGCTTTTGCCATTGTGGTTTGTTGCATGTGAAAGTGAACGGGAAGTGGGAAGCACTCCATATTTACTAATACAAAGAGTATGACTTATCATCATTTATCTGTCCTGGTCCATCGTCAGGCCGAAAAATATGGCGACAAGGTAGCCTTAAAATACCGCGACTATGAGACAGCTCAATGGATTCCTATTTCGTGGAATCAGTTCTCGGGAACTGTACGACAAGCAGCTAATGCTTTCGTGGCGTTGGGAGTGGAAGAACAAGAGAATATCGGTATATTTTCACAGAATAAGCCCGAATGGTTCTATGTTGACTTTGGTGCATTTGCCAATCGCGCTGTTACCATTCCGTTTTATGCGACCAGTTCGCCTGCGCAAGCGCAATACATCATCAATGATGCGCAGATTCGTTACCTTTTTGTGGGGGAACAGTTTCAATATGATGCTGCTTTCAGCATTTTCGGTTTCTGTTCTTCCCTGCAACAACTGATTATCTTTGACCGTTCGGTGGTGAAAGACCCTCGTGATGTATCTTCTATCTACTTTGATGAATTTATGGCAATGGGGGAGGGACTCCCGCATAATGATACGGTGGAAGCACGTACGGAACGCGCTTCTTACGATGATTTGGCGAATATCCTTTATACGTCCGGAACAACGGGCGAACCGAAAGGAGTCATGCTGCATCATTCCTGCTATCTGGAACAGTTCCATACACATGACGACCGCCTGACGACAATGTCGGATAAGGATGTATCTATGAACTTCCTGCCACTGACGCACGTATTTGAGAAAGCGTGGTGTTACCTTTGTATTCATAAAGGCGTGCAGATTTGTATCAATCTTCGTCCGGCAGATATTCAGACCACTATCAAGGAGATTCGGCCGACGTTGATGTGCAGTGTTCCCCGTTTCTGGGAAAAGGTATATGCAGGCGTACAGGAGAAGATCAATGAGACAACCGGCTTAAAGAAGGCGTTGATGCTAGATGCTATCAAAGTGGGTAGAATCCATAATCTGGATTATCTGCGCCGGGGGAAAACACCTCCGGTGATGAATCAGCTGAAATATAAGTTCTACGAAAAAACGATCTATTCTTTACTGAAGAAGACGATCGGCATTGAGAATGGAAACTTTTTCCCGACTGCCGGTGCTGCCGTTCCCGATGAGATCAATGAATTTGTTCACTCGGTGGGCATCAATATGGTGGTTGGATACGGCTTGACGGAATCTACGGCTACTGTATCCTGTACGTTGCCGGTGGGCTATGATATCGGTTCGGTGGGTGTCGTACTGCCGGGAGTTGAAGTGAAGATAGGCGAAGACAATGAAATACTGCTTCGTGGTAAGACGATCACGAAAGGATATTATAAGAAAGCGGAAGCCACTGCTGCCGCTATTGACCCCGACGGCTGGTTCCACACGGGGGATGCAGGTTACTTTAAGAATGGACAGCTTTTCCTGACGGAACGTATCAAAGACCTGTTCAAAACATCGAACGGAAAATATATCGCTCCTCAGGCATTGGAAACAAAATTGGTTATCGACCGTTATATCGATCAGATAGCTATTATTGCCGATCAGCGTAAGTTCGTCTCTGCCCTTATTGTTCCCGTATATGGATATGTGAAAGAGTATGCGAAGGAGAAAGGTATTGAGTATAAGGATATGAGTGAATTGCTGCAACATCCGAAGATTGTAGGGCTGTTCCGTGCCCGGATAGAAACGTTGCAACAGCAGTTTGCTCATTACGAGCAAATCAAGCGCTTCACTCTGCTTCCCGAACCATTTAGTATGGAGCGTGGCGAACTGACCAACACGCTGAAATTGAAACGGGCGGTTGTAGCGCAGAATTATAGCGAGTTGATTGAAAAGATGTATGAGGAGTAAGCAGGCTTTTTCGTATCTTTGTCGCCGGATTTAAAAAATATAACTTTTAATTTCTAATTTAAAAGATGATTACTATTGAACAACTTAAAGACGTGAAAGAGCGCACTGATGCGCTGAGGAGGTATCTTTGACATCGACGGGAAGAAAATTCAAGTCGAAGAAGAACAATTAAGGACACAAGCTCCGGGATTCTGGGACGACCAGAAACGGGCAGAAGCTCAAATGAAGTTGGTAAAGGATCTGCAGAAGTGGATTAGCGGTTATAATGAAGTGAAGACACTGGCAGACGAGCTTGAGCTGGCATTTGATTTCTATAAAGAGGAACTGGTAACAGAGGAAGATGTAGATACTGCTTATGCGAAAGCGCGTGAGGCGGTAGAAGCGCTTGAACTCAAGAATATGCTTCGTGACGAGGCCGACCAGATGGATTGTGTGTTGAAGATCAATTCCGGTGCCGGTGGTACGGAGAGTCAGGATTGGGCTTCTATGTTGATGCGTATGTATTTGCGTTATGCTGAGACAAATGGCTATAAGGCTACTATTGCCAACCTTCAGGAAGGTGATGAGGCCGGAATCAAAACCTGTACGATCAATATTGAAGGGGATTTTGCCTACGGTTATCTGAAAGGAGAAAATGGGGTGCACCGTCTGGTACGTGTCTCTCCTTACAATGCACAAGGTAAGCGTATGACATCTTTTGCTTCCTGTCTTTGTGACCCCGTTGGTAGACGACAGTATTGAGGTGAATATTGAGACGGCACGTATCTCTTGGGATACTTTCCGAAGCGGTGGCGCCGGCGGACAGAATGTAAATAAGGTAGAATCCGGAGTTCGTCTGCGTTACCAATACAAAGATCCTTATACAGGTGAGGAAGAAGAAATTTTGATTGAAATACTGAAACCCGTGACCAGCCGAAGAATAAGGAAAATGCGATGAGACAGCTGCGTTCAATTTTGTATGATAAAGAGTTGCAGCATCGCATGGAAGAACAGGCCAAAGTGGAGCGGTAAGAAGAAGATCGAGTGGGGTTCACAGATCCGTAGTTACGTATTTGACGACCGTCGTGTGAAAGATCATCGTACCAACTATCAGACTTCGGATGTGAACGGTGTGATGGATGGCAAAATAGAGGTTTTATCAAAGCTTATCTGATGGAATTCTCTTCACAAGAATCATAAAATATAAAATTAGCAAGAATTATTTTTGGAAAGTTAATAGATTTGTACTTACTTTGTTAGCGTTGAACTTTAAAGCTAACTATTATGGGCAAGGTGAAGAAAAAAGTAGCAATTAGTAAGAAAGAAGAAGAGCAGGCCCAGAAGGTTGTCAAAATAGTGTTCGTCTCATTAATTATTTTGGCGCTGATTATGCTGATCGCCTTTTCCTTTTTTTTCGGTTGATAATAGGTTCACCACAGGTTTGTGATAGGTAATCGATCTGTGTGAGTTTTTTTGTAATGCATTTGTGTTCTCTGTAATATAAATGTAACTTTTCTGTCATTTTCCCGTAGTTAATTTGTCATCTCCGTGTATCCTTGCAGTTGTACTTTGCTGCTGGATTAAGTAGCAAACAACTGAAATGAGTAGAATTACAACAACAGTCGTAACATTATTGTTGGCGGCAACAGCTTTCGGACAGGCTAAAGAAGACGCCGGAGATGGCAAAAAATTAGATAAGCAGACGATGGAATGGAAAGACTATTTGCCCGAGATTCACGGAACAATCCGGGGAAAGTACGAATACCAGACAGAAACAAGTGAAAGCCGTTTTGAAGTACGTAACGCACGCTTCAGTGTTTCGGGAAATGTGCATCCGTTAGTTGCTTATAAAGCGGAAATCGACCTTTCTGACGAAGGGCTCTATTCAAAATGCTGGATGCGTATGCACGTGTCTTTCCGATGAAAGATCTTAATTTCACGATTGGGCAAATGCGGGTACCTTTTACGATTGATGCTCATCGTTCTCCTCACCAACAGTATTTTGCCAATCGTTCATTCATAGCCAAGCAAGTAGGAAATGTCCGTGATGTCGGGTTCACTGCTGCTTATAAACATACGAGTGGCTTCCCGTTTATTCTTGAGGCCGGATTATTTAACGGTTCGGGGCTTACCAATCAGAAAGAATGGCATAAAACATTGAACTACTCGGTTAAAGCTCAGTTATTGCCTGGCAAAAATTGGAATATAACACTCAGCACCCAGATGATAAAGCCGGAATCCGTACGGATTAATATGTATGATGCCGGTATTTACTATCAAAATAATCGTTTTCATATTGAAGCGGAATATCTATATAAAATGTACGGGCATGAGACGTTTAAAGATGTGCACGCTGTGAATAGCTTTGTCAATTACGACTTGCCTTTGAAGAAAGTATTCAATAAAATTTCTTTTCTTGCACGTTATGACATGATGACGGATCATAGTGACGGCAAAATAGATAAGACGACAAATGCCTTGGTTATAAACGATTATGCACGCCATCGTGTGACAGGTGGGATCACACTTAAGTCTTTCCAAAGCTTTCATTGCCGACCTTCGTTTGAACTTCGAAAAGTATTTCTATAAAAAAACCGGTATCCCGAAAGAATCGGAGTTCAGGATAAAATCGTAATTGAATTTATGACAAGGTTCTGATTTTTATGATTACTTTTGTGCCATGGCACAGGAAATAGAACGTAAATTTTTAGTTATCGGAGAGTATAAGTCGTTGGCATTTGCGAAAAGTCGTATTGTGCAGGGATATATCAGCAGTGCTCGTGGAAGGACTGTCCGGGTTCGTATTCGGGATGATAAGGGATACCTGACTATCAAGGGGGCTTCCAACGCTTCCGGTACAAGCCGTTATGAATGGGAAAAGGAACTGTCTTTGCCGGAGGCGGAAGAACTGATGAAATTGTGTGAACCGGGGATTATTGACAAGACCCGTTATTTGGTACGTAGTGGCAAACATGTATTTGAAGTCGACGAGTTTTATGGTGAGAATGAAGGACTTATTGTGGCAGAAGTAGAGTTGGAATCTGAAGATGAGGCCTTTGTGAAACCCGACTTTATCGGTGAGGAGGTAACGGGCGACATACGCTACTATAACTCACAGCTAATGAAAAAACCGTATAAAACGTGGTGAGCGTTAACAAATAAACCGTATATTTGTTCTTATATAATAAAAAGGGTAGTATATGGATATGGAACAGTTGTATGGTTATGTGCCACGAGAATTGGTTACCTTTATTCTGGTGACCTTATTCTCTTTATTAATCGGACTCTCGCAACGCCGTATCAGTCTGAGACGAGAGGGGGAGACTACTCTTTTCGGCACAGACCGGACTTTTACTTTTATCGGTATATTAGGCTATCTTCTTTATATATTGGACCCTACGGGGATGCGTTTGTTTATGGGAGGAGGCGCCGTTTTGGGACTGTTGCTGGGACTGAACTATTATGTGAAGCAGGCTCAATTTCACGTTTTTGGCGTGACGACTATTATTATCGCCTTAATCACCTATTGTCTGGCTCCCATTGTGTCCACCCAACCTTCCTGGTTTTATGTTATGGTAGTTGTGACTGTGCTTCTGCTTACTGAACTCAAAGCATACCTTTACGGAGTTTGCGCAACGGATGAAAAATGATGAAATGATTACGTTGGCAAAGTTTTTGGCTATTAGTGGTATTATATTACCTATGCTTCCACATAAAACCTGATTCCGGATATAAATCTGACTCCTTATTCTATCTGGTTGGCAACGGTGGTCGTCTCCGGTATTTCCTATCTTTCTGATTTGTTAAAGCGGTATGTATTCCATGAATCCGGTACGTTAGTTTCCGGTATTATTGGTGGGTTGTATAGTAGTACAGCCACTATTTCGGTACTTGCACGTAAAAGCCGGAAAGCCTCGGAGCAGGAAGCTACTGAGTACGTCGCTGCCATGCTGCTGGCTGTTAGCATGATGTTTCTGCGATTTATGATACTGATACTTATTTTCAGTAGAGAAATCTTTCTGTCTATTTATCCATATCTGTTGACTAATGTCAGTGGTGTACGCGATAGTAGGTTGGTTTGTTCATTCCCGGCAAAAACGACCGGAAGACCAGTCTGCTGAAACAGAAGAGGATGATAGTAGCAACCCGTTGGAATTTAAAGTTGCTTTGATCTTTGCTGTACTCTTTGTGATATTCACTTTCTTAACTCACTATACGTTAGTGTATGCGGGCACAGGCGGATTAAATCTCTTGTCTTTTGTTTCCGGTTTTAGTGATATAACTCCTTTCATCTTAAACTTGTTGCAAAATACAGGTAGTGTGGCTGCATTGATAATTACTGCTTGTAGTATGCAGGCTATCATTAGCAATATAATGGTAAATATGTTCTATGCTCTATTCTTTGCAGGGAAGGGGAGTAAACTTCGTCCTTGGATTTTGGGAGGATTCGGTGTGGTAATTGCTTGTAATCTCGTTTTGTTGCTGTTCTTTTATATTCAAGTAATTTACTATTTTATCGAATATAATAGATAAAATAGATGTGTTTTTATCGACTATACTCGATAAAGTGAATGGATAAAAAATGAAGAGTAAATATCATTAAAAAGAAAAATTTACTCTTCATTTAAATTCAAAGTGAGATATTTGTTGAATATCTTTAAGTAGTGGTATGACTTGTTACCATTTCCAGTTGTCTTTACTCTTTTCTACGTCTTTTTCTATGTCGGAAGGAAGATTAGGGAAAAAATCAATATCCGTATTAGCTTCTAACTCGTCTATAGTAACCTCATATTTAGAAAAGGGTTCTTTACTATTATAAGATTTATGCTCAAACCAATACCCTATGGCAGAATATTTTCCATCTTTAAGGGATAACAGTGCCATAAAATAGTATTTGGGAACGGCTATATTATGAGAGCCATCAGATATATATTTTAGTATCTGGTCATCCCTAATTGTTCCCCCTTTTACTACATATAATGTATCTTTTGAATTAGTAATGCTATAGCCTTTACTTTGAACTTGTCTTTCTAAATTTAGCCAAATACCTCCGTTGAATCCATCTTGAATTTGTGGACTCATATTTGACATGTAGAATGTTTTTTTGTTGGCAGCTACTGAATATTGTCTGTCTTCGGAAGCTATTAAATGTCCTCTACTGTAGTTAGAACCAGAAAAAGCTTTTTCTCCAAGTCTGTATGCTGGAGGTAATGAAAGATCTTCTGTAAAGTTCTCATTTCTTCCTGCATCTTTGTCAGAAGTGGCAGTGCTAAAAGTGCATGCGACCCAACGAGAATGCATTTTGTTACAATCATACTCATAGCTATAAGTAATAATCTCTTTGTTATTCTCTTTAGTAGTGTGCGTGATGAACTTATACATATTTCCAGAACGCAAAGCTGGAATTTCAATCCTCCCTGCATATCCCGAAGGTTTTTCCGGGTCTGGATCCGGATTTGAGCCATTGCCTGCTAATTGTTTGAGTGCAAACTCTGCTTTTTTTCTTTCCCCGCTATGATTGTAATAATGACACTTCGTTCAGCTCCGGTATTTGCTTTCATATATCCACTGATAGAGCCATTTCCATTGCCCGATGCTCTACTCAATGTACACCAAGTCTCACTGCTTGAAGCCTGCCATGTGCCATCAGCTTTTACACGGATGATAAATCCGCCTCCATTTGCATTGATTTGCGTTTGGTCAATAGAGGCAATTCCTTGATTGGTATTGCCCGGATTGTCCGGAAGGTCAGGCGAATCCTGTTCACTACATGAGATTGCAGTGCTACAGGTTATGAATAGGATGAATAGTCTAAATAATGCTTTTTGTCATTTCACTGCTTTGATTAGATAAATAATAGTAGGCAAGTGATCGCTATATCCGTTTAGCCATACACCACCTGCTTGCGTCCGTTTAGGATAACCTTTGTATTTCCCCTTTTTTGGAACATAAAATCACGGCAGAAGATTTCATGTTTATAGAATTTCAGTGTACTACGGTCAGTGCCCAACAAATTCCCGGTGAATACAATTTGATCGAACAAATTCCATTTGCCTTTGTACATCAGAGTTCCGTATCCTTTTTTCAAAGTATCCCACCAAGGATTGTACAAGTCCGTAGGTCCTACATCAGCAGGTTTCCGTTTAGCTCCAAGCGCTACAGCCATACTTTTATCCATCGGGTCGTCATTCATGTCTCCCATAATGACAATTTTGGCTGCGGAGTCTTCCTTTAACAGTGAGTCTTTGATCGCTCTAACCTGCTCCCCTGCGCGTTCACGCGCCGGAGAAGTAGCTGCTCTCGAAGGCCAGTGATTGACGATAAAGTGCATTTTCTCACCTGCGATATTACCGCTGGCAATCAGGAAACCACGTGTCTTATGCACCGTATCATTGATATATACATAAGGTACGAGTTTACTATTTGTCAGTTCAAACAATTTGGGATTATAGAAGAAAGCACAGTCCACACCACGTTGGTCTGCTCCTTCGTAGTGAACATATTGGTACCCTCTGTCCGCTAAAGCAGGTTGTTTCAGTATGTCCTCCAATACTCTGTAATTTTCGATTTCAGAAACGCCGATAATGGCGGGACCCATTGGTAACTTGTCGGTACTTAACATACTTAATATTTCCGACATGTTTTTCAGCTTAGCCTTATACTTCATCGTATTCCACTGATTAGTACCGTTAGGAAGATACTCGTAGTCATTCTTACCTTCATCATGAATGGTGTCAAACAAATTCTCCATATTGTAGAACGCTACACTGTAGAGGGCAAATTTCTTTTCTTGTCCGTAGGCCATGAGGACAAAAAAAGAGCGAGAACACCTAAAGTCATTAAGCTTTTTTTCATCTTTAAAATTGATTTTAAAGTGGGTAATTTGTCATTTGTATGACAAATATCTAAAAAGAAAACGGAAAAACCACCCTTTGCTAGTTACTTTTTTGCAAAAAACATTGTTATATATAAAATTCTTTGTTATTTTGCGTAACAACATATTTCTTTTATGTTGCAAAATGAAAGACCAATTAACATTAATATAAATTAAATTATGAAACAACGACTAGGGTTAGCGATCGTGCTATTTTGCTTAATGCCAGCACTTTTTGCGCAGCAAAAGGCAAAGCAAAACGCCCGTGAGGACAATGCTTCTTTCATGTTTACAGAATCACAATTGAATGAGGATGATGATGCAGCACAGAGCACATCTGCATTGGTCACTTCTAACAATGATGTTTATCTGTCAAATGTAGGTTATCTGTTTAGCCCAATGAGATTTCGTGTAGGGGATATGATTCCCAGTACAGTGACATGTATATCAATGGGGGTTACAGTTTAATGATGCAGAAACAGGACGTTTCAGCTACGGATTAATAGGAGGATTGAACGATGCTACCCGTAATAAGGAAGGGATCGGTCCTGTTGAATTTAACAACTTTACTTTTGGTGCGATAGGAGGTGCCACCAATATCAATTTACGTGCCAGCCAATATGCGGCTGGCTCAAAACTAACACTGTCAGGTAGTAACCGCAACTACATTTTGCGTGGAATGTATACTTATTCTACAGGTCTGATGAACAATGGTTGGGCATTTACCGGATCATTAGGTTATCGCTGGGGTAATGAGGGAAATATTGAAGGAATCAAATATAATTCTTTTTCTTACTTCCTCGGTGCGGAGAAAGTATTCAACGAACGCCATAGTCTCTCTTTGGCAACTTGGGGAACACCGACAGAGAGAGGACAGCAAATGGCGGCAACCGAAGAAGCTTATTATTTAGCGAACAGTCATTATTATAATCCGAACTGGGGATATCAGAATGGAGAAAAACGAAATGCACGTATTGTACGTCAGTTCGAACCATCGGCTATTGCTTCATGGAATTTCACTATTGATGATAATAAGAAATTAGTGACAAGTGCCGGATTCAAATATTCTAACTATGGGAAAAGTGCTCTAGGCTGGAATGGTAATGCGGCCGATCCACGCCCGGATTATTATAAAAAGTTGCCTAGCTCAATCTTTGATGTATGGGAATCTGTTCCTACTGCCGATGAATTGCAGCAGTTTAATGAAGTTACAGATAATTGGAAAAATAATAAAGCTTATCGTCAGTTAGATTGGGATGCTCTTTATTTTGCCAATAAACAGGCGAATGCATTAGGTAAAGAGACACTTTATTATGTAGAAGAACGTCATGATGATCAGTTGGCTTTCAACTTTAGTTCGGTATTCAATCATCAATGGAATGAACACAACAGCTACATTGCGGAGTTGCCGTGAATACAACCAAAGGTATGCATTATAAAAAAATGAAGGATTTGCTGGGCGGACAGCTTTATACTGACGTCGACAAATTTGCAGTGCGCGATCATGGAGCTAGTTCCAGTATGGTGCAAAATGATCTTGATAATCCTAACCGCCGTATTGGTGAAGGTGATAAATTTGGTTATGATTATAACATCTATGTGAATAAGCAGAGTGCATGGGTGCGTTATCAGGGTAACAATGGCGGGTCATTAAACTATTTTGCTTCCGGTAAGATAGGATCTACACAGATGTTCCGCGATGGATTGATGAGAAACGGACGTGCTCCGTTGAAATCACTTGGTAGCAGCGGTACGGCTAAATTCCTTGAAGGAGGTATAAAAGCCGGTTTGAATTGGGCTATCAATGGTAACCATTCTTTCACGTTGAATGCCGGATATGAAGAACGTGCACCGTTGGCCTATAACTCTTTTATTGCTCCACGTATTAAGAATGACTTTGTGAGAGACTTGAAAACAGAGCGCATCATTGGTGGTGATTTGACTTATAACTTCAACACTCCATGGGTGATGGGACGTTTGACTGGTTATTACACTCGCTTCCAGAATCAGGTAGAAATGGATGCTTTTATAATGATAGCGAAGCACGTTTCACTTATCTTTCTATGAATGGCATTGAAAAGGAACATTGGGGAATAGAAGCAGCGGCTACCTTTTAAGTTGACAAGTGAACTTTCATTGACGGCTATCGGTACTTGGGTGAAGCTAAATACACCAATAATCCGGATGCTGTATTGACATATGAAAGTGAGAATGAGTCAAACCTCGATCGTGTTTATGCTAAAGGTATGCGTGCTAATGGTACTCCGCTTTCTGCTTATAGCCTTGCTTTTGATTATAACGTGAAAGGTTGGTTCTTCAATTTGACCGGAAACTATTATGATCGTGTATATATTGATTTCTCAAGCTATCGTCGTCTTGGCAGCGTATTGGATAAAAATGGTGCCGGCGTAGATGCTAATGGAAATCCGGTTCTCCATGTACCGGGTCAGGAGAAACTGGATGGTGGATTTATGTTGGATGCTTACATCGGAAAATACATTCGTTTACGCAATGGAAAAGAGCATTAGCCTTAATTTGAGTTTGACTAATATCTTGAACAATACAGATTTGCGTACAGGTGGTTTCGAACAGAACCGTGATGATAATTACAAAGACGGTGACGCACGTGTTTACAAGTTTTCTAAGAACTCTAAGTATTTCTACGCATTCCCGTTCAACGCTTTCTTGAACATTGGTTATAGATTTTAAGAATGTGTAGTTATCAATCCAAAACAATAAGAAAGGAAGAAACAATTATGAAGAAATTACTATCTATATTATGTACCGGATTGCTGCTATGTGGCGCAGGTCTCACTTCCTGTGAGAACTATGATGATCCGGTGACGGGAAATGCTTATGGCAATAATTCAATCCCGGAAGGACGCACCATTTCAATAGCTGCGCTGAAAGAGAAATACAATGATTTCATTGATACAAGTAAAGATACCTATACCACTATCGAAGGTGAAACGCGTATTGAAGGAGTGATTACCTGCGATGACGAAAGTGGGAACTTATATAAGAAGCTGGTGGTAGCAGATGAGACAGGTGCTATCGTTATCGGCGTTAATGCAACCGGATTGTATGCATTCTGCTCGGTAGGACAGAAAGTGGTAATCGACTGTACGGGTTTGCAGATAGGTAGCTATCGTAAACAGGCGCAGATCGGAACAGTATATAATAATTCTGTAGGCCGTATGCCGGAATATGTATGGAAACAACATGTACGTCTGATTAATGAACCTAAATTATACTATCCAGAACTGACACCGATTGAAATTACTACTCCAGCTGATCTTGCTGCTATAGACTTGAAAGAAGCTCCGGTACTGGTTACTTTCAAAGATATAAAACTTTCCGAAGCAGATGGAACAGCGACTTATGCTCCAGGAGATGAAGGTTCAGTAAAACGTTATTTCACTTATGCTGACGGTACGCAGAGTGGAAGTAATCTATTCCTTTATACCAGTGCTTATGCAAACTTCTCAATGGAAGTAATGCCGCAAGGTAGTGTAAATATTACAGGTATTTTGTTGCGTTACAATAACCAGTGGGAGGTTGTTGTTCGTACTTTAAGCGATATCAAACGAAATAATTAATTCAATTAACACATATAATTATGAAAAAGATTCTAAATGCTTTATTCTTGACACTGCTTGCGGTGTTCACATTTAGTTCATGTAGTGATGTACCGGCTCCTTATGATATATTGGGAGAAGGTGATGTTCCGGGATTGACGGGTGATGGTACGAAAGAGAATCCATATAATATAGAGGCTGCACAACAGAAACAAGATGGTTCTATAGCTTGGGTGCAGGGATACATTGTGGGTGCTATAGAAAATGTATATGATGATAAAGGAGAATTTGCAGGCAATAAGGCTAGTTTTACAGCTCCTTTTACTATAACATCTAATGTGCTGATAGCTGAAAGTCCTGATGAAACTAATGAAAGCAAATGCTTGCCGGTAAAAAAAATAAAGAATGGAAGTGAACTGTCTACTGCTTTAAACTTGAAAGACCATCCTGAAAATAAAGGAGGAGTCTTATTGATTCAAGGTGAGTTAAGTGCTGGTTTTGGAAAAGCAGCATTAATAAATACAACAGCTGCAGTATTTAATAATAAAGAGAGATTGGCGAAGAACAAGGTGGAGAAGACCTAGATCCTGATAATCCTCTGGGATTAGACATCAGTAGCTCCATTAGTAGATTTATCTAATAATTTTGATGATGTTCAACATCAGGCAGATTATTCAAAAGCTGGTTGGATTAATAAGGCTGTTAAAGGAAATAGAATTTGGCAAGGTGCTATTTATGATCCTCAAAAATATTTGGCAGCTTCAACTTATGGAGTAAATAGTGGTGAGACAGCAGAATATTGGTTTGTGACTCCTTATTTTACAGTTAATGCAGATAAGCAATTTACTTTTAAAGCTACTGTAAATAAGTATTCTGAAACAATGTCTCTGAAGGTATTCTTCTTGCAGATGAAAGATGGTAAGATGGAACCATGAAATATCTGTTACTGGTATCCCTACTTCTGGTACATATCAATGGACCAGTGATTTAAAGGTAGATTTAAGTACTTATGCGGGGCAGAATGGTTTTGTTGGCTTCCAATATGTTGCATTGCGTGGGGCAGAAGTACAAACTTATGGGATTGATGATATTGTATATGGTGAAGGCGGTGGAACAGAAACTCCGGGTGGTGATGACCCATTCGGATTGGATGATTCTAACCCCTAAAACAACTTTTTGAAGCAGACTTTGAAGATATCACAGAACAGAATAAAAACTACACTTTAGAAGGATGGACAAATAAAGCTATTCAAGCAGCTAATCTTTGGCAAACTGCAACTTACAGTAGTGATAAATATATTAAAGCAACTCCTTATAATATAGCTGCTGATGCAACAATGGAGGCATGGTTTATTACTCCCGCCTTTATTGTTAATTCGGCTAATAAATTCACATTTGACTGTGCGGGAGCAAATTGGAAAGATGATATGGTATTGAAGGTCTTCTTCTTACAAAAAGTGCTGATGGAACAGTTGTTAAGAATGAAGTTGTAGCTAACCAAATTCCTACTTCTGGAACTAATTTTGAATGGGTGAGAGGTATCAATATCGATTTGAGTGATTATAATGATAAAATAGGATTTGTTGGATTCCAATATACTGTTGTAAGTACAGGCGTGAATAAGAGTTTACCTACATATCAGATTGATAACGTGAAATATGTAACAGGTGAAAGTGGCGGAACTGATCCGGAACAGCCAGGTGATAAGGTCTATACCAGCAGTATAACATTGCCGGAAGGTACAGATCCTGATGCTAATAAAGCATCTGAAGGAAAAGTTGTAATTGGAGGCCAGAAATATTCAATTTTGAAATTGGAACAAGCAAAGCTTCTGGTTCTTGGAACTCTCCAATGTTGCAAGCAGGTGCAAGTAAATTGTCTTTCTTTGCAGTTGGTTGGACTGGTAAAACTGGTCAATTGACAGTCGTAATAGAAAATGGTGGTACATTTGAAGGAGGTGCAACAAGCAAAGTGATTGCTTTTAGATGGAAAAACGGCTGGTGCTGCAGATAATCCTCCATTTACAATTGCTCCGGCAGATACAGACTTCTATCAGTATGCAATGAGCGGAGTTACAGCTGCGACTACAATTAAGTTCACTACTGAAGGGGCAACTAGTGATAAAAGAGCTATAATTTTTGGTATTAATATCAAGTGATATAAACTATCTATATGACTGCAAGAGAGGTTGTCATAAACAGCAACCTCTCTTGTTCTTTTATGTGAAATGAAGAAATGGCTGATCGAATGAAGTGTAATATTATAGTATTAAGTTTATTATGTATAAATTTCTGTGCTTGTGATAAAGACGAGAACAACAACTCTAATAATTTTGCCACTGGTATCGTAGAACTACCTGCACTTCGCAATGGTGCAAACGATGTGTTTGTAACACACTGCACCACTTTCAATGGGCAGAAAGTAACCTCTTTTCAGTATGGAATACGATAAGAGTAAGAAGCATTCCCGTTGGGTTGCTTTTCGATTCGATAATCAAACTAGACTGCAAATGGGGCAACTCGTGGCGATAATTTTATTCCGGACCCTTCTTGATATGGAATATCAGCGTACTCAAACAGATTTTGGGAGAAAAGGTTATGATAGAGGGCACCTCTGTGCTTCCGCTGATCGACTTTATAAACAAGATGCTAACGACCAGACCTTTTATTATACAAATATGAGTCCGCAACGGAACAATTTTAATACAGGTGTTTGGTTGGCATTGGAAGGACAAGTACAGTCATGGGGGCGTAGCTGTACAGCTTCAGATACCTTGTATGTAGTAAAAGGCGGAACGATTGATAAGGAGGAACAAGTCAAAGAATATATAGGTGGCGACCGTAGCAAGCCTGTTCCTAAATATTATTATATGGCTTTGTTGTTTAAAAAGGGAGATTCTTTCAAAGCACTTGCTTTTTGGATGGAACATACAGACAGTAAACCTGTCAAAAACAATAAAACTTGTTGACTATGCATTATCAATAGACGAACTGGAAGAAAAGACAGAATCGATTTCTTCCCGAGTCTGAATGATAATTTAGAAAATGCGCTTGAGGCTACGTATTCAACAAAAGCGTGGTCGGGATTGGAATAAGATCACCACGTTAATAATAACAGTCTCTTTGTCAAGGCGGGGTATACTTCAGGATTCTACCACCCATTTCTCGATATTACGGGTTTTTCTCACTGAAGTTAATCCCTATCTTGAATAGTTTGCGTCCATCCGCTTCGAAAGGCAGTGCATAGTGTTTGTCATTAATCTGCTGCAAAGCCTCTTCTGCTGTTCCGTTTAGCTTGAATTCCATTATATAAATGAACTTCTCTGTCTGTAGCACGAGATCTATACGCCCGTCATTAGTGTGGTATTCCACCTTGGTATAGAAGCCAACTAGCTTGAAAACGATGAAAAGTACGTTCTCATAATGTAGTTCCTGCTCCCGGATTACTTCGTAAGTCGTATCGGCAAAGAAACTCTGCAGGCGGTGGAAGAAAGAATCATAATCTCCGTTTCTACTTCACGGACGAATTTTTGAACTTCAAATGGGGATTCCACCTTATTCACATTCGCGTAAAAAGGAAGCAGAAAGCGAATGAATCCTTCTTCTACTTCACGGTTGGGGAAACCTAAACGGTATATGCCAAAACGTTCGTCATATCCTTTAATGGTGAGGTATCCGCTTTGGTAAATCACTGGAATCGGGTTGGTTGATTCGGAGTCTATGCTGTTCAGCACTTGTGCATCAGTTTCTTCGTGTGCCATCTGTTCCAGATCATAATGATGCTTTTTTAGTAACTTAACCAGATAGGTAGGTGTCCCCGTCTCAAACCAATAACTGCCGAATTCTTTATATTTGAAAGCGTTGAGCAGACTAAACGGATTATATATACCGATAGAATTGTGTGTAAAATGATAGCCATCATAATATTCTTTTAGTTTTGTACAGAGCTTGTCATACGACAAACCTTGCGTCTCTGCAAACTCATGAAGTTCGATATCTAAGTTTTCATGAAGCTCCTGATCGCTGACACCGCAAATTTCAACATAATCTTTTCGCATTGAGATGTCATCCAAATTATTCAAGTCGCTAAACACACTGACTTTGCCAAACTTTGTAACGCCGGTCAAGAACGCAAACTTTATATAGCCATCCATTGTTTTGAGTGCCCCATAGAAAGGTTTTAAAGTGTCCCGGAATTGTTTTTTGCAATTTTTCGTTGCCGATGGCTTGCAACATGGGCTTGTCATATTCGTCTACCAGAATCACTACACGTTGTCCTGCCTGCTTGCAGGCGCGCTCTATAATACCGGCAAAACGCAGGAAAACGAACGTTCGGACGGCTCGGCACCATATAGTTTTTCCCATGCTGTCAGCGATTTATCAAGTATATTATCCAGACTTTCGGATGTATCATATTTCTCGATATTAAGATCCAGATGCAGTATAGGATATTTGATCCAGTCCTTTTCCAACCTTTCTACAGCCAGTCCTGTAAACAGTTCTTTTTTTTCCTTGAAAATAGGCTTCAAGAGTAGAGATGAGCAGACTCTTTCCGAAACGGCGTGGGCGGCTCAAGAAATAATAACTTCCGGTCTTTACCATTTGATACATCAATGCTGTTTTATCAATATAGAAATAGCCGTCATTACGAATTTTTTCGAAATTCTGTATGCCGATGGGATAAATTTTAGTGCTCATATACTCCGGTTTTATAAATCAATTACACAAAGGTAATAAATTTCCGGGTACTTCATTGTCTTTTAAAAAGAGGAAAGTATAAGTATAGTTGCTTTTAACTGAATGAAGTGTAGAAAACAGTACGTACTGTTTGAAGTCTATATTTTAATGCCTAAATTTGTCTACATTTCAATTTTATAAGGATAGGCATTATGGATACTACTTTCAGAATATACCCGATAGGAATACAGAATTTTGAGCAGTTACGCAATAATAACAACGTCTATGTAGATAAGACGGAGTTGATTTATCGTTTGGCTAATACCAATAAGGCTTATTTTTTGACTCGTCCCCGTCGTTTCGGAAAAAGTTTGTTGGTATCCACTCTTCATGCTTATTTTCGGGGGAAGAAGGAATTGTTTCAAGGTTTGGCAATGGAGCGTTTAGAGAAAGAGTGGAATGTCTATCCGGTGTTGCACCTTGATTTCAGTATGACAAAGTACACAGCACTTTCCGACCTCTTGGGACAGTTGAATCTGAATCTATACGATTGGGAAAAACTCTATGGAAAGGAAGAAGTAGAAGGTACGCCGGCGGAACGTTTCCGGGGAGTGATTCGTCGTGCTTATGAACAGACGGGCAAACCGGTAGTAGTACTTATCGACGAATACGATGCTCCTTTATTAGACAATAACCATTTGCCGGAACTGCAAAATGAACTTCGAGAAGAAATGCGGAAATTCTTTAGTCCCTTGAAAGCACAAGGAGAATATCTTCGTTTCCTTTTCCTGACAGGTATCAGCAAATTCAGTCAAATGAGTATCTTCAGTGAACTGAATAATTTGCAGAATATCAGCATGAGGGATGATTACAGTGCTATCTGTGGTATAACCGAACGGGAATTGCGTACACAATTGAAAACTGATATTGAAATGATGGCGCAGGCTAATAATGAAACCTATGAGGAGGCATGCACCCATCTAAAACAGCAATATGACGGATATCATTTTAGTAAAAATGGTGAAGATATTTACAATCCATTCAGTTTGTTTAATGCATTTGCTCAAAAGAGTTATGCCAATTTTTGGTTCTCTACCGGGACGCCTACTTTTTGATAAATATATTGCAGCAGAGTAATTTCGACATTCGCGAGTTGGATGGTGCTATGGCTACAGCAGAGCAGTTTGATGCGCCAACGAGTGTTATTTCTGATCCTCTTCCTGTACTTTATCAAAGTGGCTATCTTACCATCAAGGGATATGATCCGGAGTTTCAACTCTACACACTGGCTTATCCTAACAAAGAAGTGCGGAAAGGATTCATAGAATCTCTTATGCCCGCTTATGTACATTTACCTGCCCGTGAGAATACATTTTATGTAGTCTCTTTTATCAAGGATTTGCGTGCCGGAAAACTGACCGAATGTCTGGAGAGAATAAGATCTTTCTTTGCTTCGATTCCCAATGATTTGGAAAACAAGCAGGAAAAATATTATCAGACAATTTTCTATTTGTTGTTTCGTTTGATGGGGCAGTATGTAGATACAGAGGTGAAAAGTGCAATCGGACGGGCAGACGTGGTAGTAAAGATGCAAGATGCCATTTATGTCTTTGAATTTAAGGTAGATGGAACCCCGGAGGAAGCACTGGAGCAAATAAATAGTAAGGGGATATATTATTCCTTATCAGCCTGATCATCGGAAAGTTGTAAAAGTAGGAGTTAACTTCGATAGTGCGACAAGAAGTATTGGTGATTGGAAAATTGTAGAGGAAGTATAATTCTTTCTCTCCCTATTGATTTTAAAATTTTTCAACCTATCACCATCGTTCTGAAACCTTTATTCATGTATTTACAGAGTGGTGATAGGTTGAAAGAGGATTTTTATTTTTATGTATGAGAGAGCTTGCTGGCGCAGTCTGAAAATTGGGGGATTTGATTCAGGATAATCACCCTTAAAATAGATTTATTTTGCAGAAATGAGCTAAATGATAATTTTGGAGTGCCCTGAAAGGGGCTTTTTTTTAGGGCAACGCCCTACGGCGAATTTGCCCTACGCATAATATAATTAAGCCCTTGTTTTTCAGGGGGCACCCCAATAAATATATAATTGTAAGGCTTTCAGCCTACCGATAAATTCTCATTTAACCGATAGATTCCCATTTAATTAAGAACTGTACTGAAACAAGTTAAACGGTGCGCTAATGATGGGTCAAAGGTGAGGGTTGGTGAGGGTAGATTTATAACCTTTTATTTTATTATTTTCTATACTATCTCCTTTTTATCTATAAAAAAAAATACGAAAGTTATAAATCTACCCTCACCAACCCTCACCTTTTGACCCATATCTTATAATAAAAAGATAACGGGGAATCTTAAAAACTCAATCATCTTTTTCAGATTTACCACAACGTTTCCAGAATACTCCATTATTTTATTCAAAACGGTACGGAAATGAGTAAAATCGTGTGGGAATGAGCTGAAATATAATCTCACAACACTTTACTAGAGATTTAAAAAGGTTCTTAATCAAATTCCGTGCTAGTAAAGCTCATTGAAAGGCCGATGGATAAAGGGATATCGGCATATTAGAAATAGCAAATAAATTATCCAAACTATATGCATCTTAAAGTACTCCGGAATAGCCATGAATAAGGTAATTGAACATAAATAAGTAGCACGGAATTTGAAGAAGAACCTTTTAAATCTCTAGTGAAATATTGTGAGATCATATTTCGGCTCAAATCAGTGCAGGAATGAATCTAATTTTAGGGATATGGCTGTGCTAAACCAAATCCTCAAGAATTACAATTGAGTCGGCTTGTTGAATATACATAACTTCCAGCATTTATTTCCATATTTCCACCACATTTAAAAAATATGTATATCTTTGTCATACGGTTTCTGCTCATCAGCGTGATGAAATTAGTAGAAAGCGGTATATATTACTAAATGGAATATGTAATGTATTGTCTCTCCCACTCGAAACTTAGCAATTTCATATAGAAGAGAGATGATTCAACAGATATTCCACGCGAACGGCTTTATATCAACATATCCGTTGGAGATGTGTTATATATAAACGATTGGCGTGGATGTCTGTTGTTATCATTGTCTTTCTATAGGGTATGCTAAGACCTCGAGTGGAGATAATGGTGCAACAGCATTCACGTCTTTTTGTGTCCGGTCGGTTATGATTACCCCAAAAGTCTAACCTAAACAATTCCCCGTCCGCCCGAAATATAGAAAACGTGAATGCCCGTTGCTCCACATAAACAAAATAATATTCAATCTTTATTGTGGAACACATTAAAACAAAAGCATTATGCCAAAATGGATTAGCGTAGAAGAAGCGGCGGCCAAGTATGGAATCAACAAAGAAGTAATCTGGCTTTGGGCGGATATGAAAAGATTCCCGATGTCGTATGAGAAAGGTATCACCACTGTTGATGAAGAAAGCCTTATCGGATTCCTGCATCAGAATAAGGATCGAGTTACAGCCGAGTATATCGACACATTGGAAGACCTATGTATTGAAAAAGCAAATATCTGTAACTTATATGCTGAAATTATTGGCTGTCAAGACAAAGAACTCTTGTATCAAAGGGAGCAAATAGCTCGAATGAAAGAGATACAAACAGCTATGAAAAGGCAAAACAGCCGGCTCCGGGATTGTGAGAAAGTGTTCACGAAATATGAAGAGAACTTTAGTACCTGCTGGATTGGAAGAATCTGCGCTCACTTAAGGCGGCTGATACGGTTGATACGACGGTAAATACCATTTTATCTCATTTTAAACCCTGAATAGATATATTTAAAGATATCCCTAAACAGAAATGTTTAAAAATGCAAGAAATATACTGTAGTAAGATTTTTTATCCATTCGTTTTATATTCTTAACTCCGAAAAATTCGTAAGTGTAGATAAACCAACTACTTTTGGCTCTCGAATTTGCGGCATTTTTGAATGTCTTGCGTCTAATAAACATAAACTAATATATTTCTAGTTATGAAACACAGACTGTTACTACTAATTCTATTCGTATTCGCTACCTCCGTGGCGGGGTGGGCGCAAAATTCCACAGCTCCTTCTTATACAATCAAAGGAGTACTTATTGATTCTTTAACACAAGAAGGAGAACCGTATGCTACAATCAGAATTACAAAGAAAAATGCTCCGGAGAAAGCGCTGAAAATGGCGGTGACCGGTGCGAACGGTAAATTTCAGGAGAAGCTGAATGTAGGTGCGGGCGATTACGTCATTACCATTTCTTCGATTGGTAAAGAGCCGATAGTAAAGAAATTTACTCTAAAACCGTCCGTGAAGGAGGTTGACTTAGGCACAATGATTTCTTCAGAAGCCAATAACGTATTGAAAGGAGTGGAGGTAGTTGCACAAAAACCTTTGGTAAAGGTAGATGTGGATAAGATTGAATATAATATTGAAGATGACCCGGACTCAAAATCGAACAGTATATTGGAGATGCTTCGGAAAGTGCCTTTGGTAACGGTGGATGGAGAAGACAATGTACAGGTAAACGGCAGTAGCAGTTTCAAGATACATGTAAATGGAAAGCCCAATAATATGATGAGTAATAATCCGAAGGAAGTACTGAAAAGTATGCCGGCAAACACGATCAAATATATTGAGGTGATAACTTCACCGGGAGCTAAATATGATGCGGAAGGTATCGGAGGTATTCTGAATATCGTCACAGTAGGTTCCGGATTTGAAGGCTACACGGCTACTTTCAGAGGAAATGCTAATAATAACGGAGTAGGTGCCGGCACTTACGCAATGGTGAAACAAGGTAAACTGACTGTTTCTGCCAACTATAACTACAATTATAATAATAGCCCGCGCAGCTACTCCGACAGTTACCGCGAAAACTACGAACCGGATAAAGAGAATGAAAAATATCTGGAATCGGAAAGTAGCTCCAAGTCGAAAGGGAATTTCCAGTATGGCAATTTGGAAGCCAGTTACGAGATTGATACGTTGAGGCTGCTGACCGTGGCTTTCGGAATGTACGGTAGCAGTGACAAAAGTAACAGTGGCGGAAATACGATTATGCACGGAGCTGACCGACAGAATTTTGCGTACCGTTATAGAACCGACAATCATGGAAAAGGGTCATGGTATTCTATCAACGGAAATATAGACTATCAACGTACTTCCCGAAAAAATAAAGAACGGATGATTACGCTTTCTTATAAAATCAATTCCCAACCCCAAACGAATGATTCATATAATACTTATCTGGATATCGAGCCTGATGAGAATAAACTGGATATCATCAAAGAATTGTCATTAAAGAACTTCCATTCGGACGGAAAGACAAATACGATGGAGCAGACTTTCCAGGTGGACTATACTACTCCGATTGGAAAGCTGCATACAATTGAAACCGGTGCCAAATATATTTTCCGACGTAACTCCAGTGATAATCGGTTTTATGAAGCCGAGGGAGCAAGTGAAAACTATGCATATAATGAGAATCGTAGTAGCGAGTACCGTCATTTGAATCATATTCTCTCTGCTTATGCCGGATATACGCTGAAATACAAGGGATTTACTTTCAAACCGGGATTGCGTTATGAGCAAACCATACAAGAAGTGAAGTATCTGGTGGGTCCGGGCGAGAACTTTGATTCGAATTTTAGTGATCTGGTTCCTTCCGTTTCACAAAGATACATTTTCGTTCTTACAATCCCAACCAAACCGTTCTTTTTTCCTCAAAGAATTGATGAGGATATTGCAGAAAACGATCCGGTGCGCATGGTTGACGCCCTGGTTGAGGGCTTGAATCTTGAAAGTTTCAGAAAGTTGTATAAGGAATGCGGGCGCAGCCCTTACCATCCCAGAATGATGCTCAAGGTCATTCTGTATGCCTATATGAACAACATCTACTCCTGCCGGAAAATCGAAAAGCTCCTTCACCGTGACATCCATTATATCTGGCTTGCCGGATATGAGAAACCAGATTTCATCACCATCAACCGTTTCCGCAACCGGGTGAAGAATGAAATCAACGAGGTGTTTACCCAAACCGTACTCCTTCTCTCTTCCAAAGGCTTCATCAGCTTGAATGTGGAATACATTGACGGGACAAAGATTGAGTCCAAAGCCAATAAGTATACTTTCGTCTGGCGGAAAACGGTTGAGCGGAACCGTGAACGCCTGATGAAGAAGATACATATCCTGCTAGGGCAGATAGACAATGTCATCGCCCAGGAGAACTCATCGGAAAGCAATGAGGAGATTGAGTTCACTCCAGTCATGCTGACTGAAATGGCTGGAGAATTGCGTCAAGCACTCGAACAGGTTCCTGAACCCTCCACGAAAGAGGAAAAGACTGCGTTGAAAAAGAAACGCAAACAGCTGAAGGAGTTGGAAGAGCACAGGGACAAGCTACAGGAATACGACAACCGTCTGGACACGCTGCAGGACAGGAATTCCTATTCCAAAACGGACAATGACGCTACTTTCATGAGAATGAAGGAGGATGCCATGCGTAACGGACAGACGAAGCCCGGTTACAACCTTCAAATCGGCACCGAAAATCAGTTCATCACCGATTTTGCACTCTTCCCGAACCCTACGGATACACTGACCCTGATTCCTTTCCTGCAATCTTTTTCAAACAGGTATGACCGGATGGCCCATACGGTGGTTGCTGATTCCGGCTACGGTCCTGAGGAGAATTACCGCTTCATGTCAGAAAACGGTATGGAAGCCTACGTCAAGTACAACTACTTCCACATGGAGCAGCGGCCGAGATTCAAACCGGACCCGTTCAAGGCCGAAAACTTCTACTACAATGAAGAACATGACTTCTGCATCTGCCCTATGGGGCAAAGGATGCGGAGGATAGGCACCAGGAATGTGAAAACCGCATCCGGATATGTCAACGAAAATGCACGGTACAGAGCTGTCAGGTGTGAAGGCTGTCCCCTGCGATGCCGCTGTTTTAAAGCAAAAGGAAACAGGACGATAGAACTGAATCATAGGCTTAGACAATACAAGCGGAGAGCCAAAGAACTGCTCTGCTCTGAGAAAGGACTGAAACACAGAGGGCAGAGATGCATAGAATCGGAAGCCGTGTTCGGACAAATTAAAAACAATATGAACTACAAACGTTTCCGACATTTTGGAAAGGACAAGGTCTTCCAGGACTTTGCCTTCCTAGCCATTGCCTTCAATATAAAAAAGATGTGTGCAAAACTGACAAAAAAGGGTATGAACTGGCTAATTAGACTGTTTTATGAGCTTACAACTGCTGTTTTTAGATGCTGGGAACACATAAATCAAAGAAATCTTCAA
>VOFH01004178.1_pt1 | contig 33200 bp, 37 predicted proteins | sample 5384091 | NCBI WGS metagenome assembly VOFH01 (sample SAMN12384727, study PRJNA508395) | human gut metagenome | isolation source: healthy gut G | host: Homo sapiens
CAATTGTACTTCGTTCAGTTACGTATTGCTGAGGACCGCAAGTACGGTAGCCACCGTGGAGATAACCACACTGTTCTTTAAATAGGTGAAAACGGATACTCTGTTATTACGTTTTGTAGGCCTCAATAATGTCTTTGGAAACATCGTTACGGTAGAGCTGGTCGCCAATCTCGTTGATTGACTTGAATGAGGTGGAAGCCATATAGAGAATCAGCTTTTAAAGGACGATCAGGCTTCCAGAGTCCAATCCCGATATAGCAAAGCGCATTTATTCTGCGGCTATTCATCCTTTAACAACCTCCTCTCTGCAGAATACTAGCTGACAATACAGATCCAGGAACACCACAACCGCCAGGGCGGACGACGGACCGAAATCCTTGAAAAATTCGAATGCCCGCTTATAGATGTTGACGCGATGGTATTTAGCCGTTGAGGCACCCTGGGTCCTTTTAACCAGATCATCGTCACATGCTTGAACCACCATACGACATCGAGAATCAGTGTGACGGAAAGTGTCGATTTCATGCTGGGAAAAAGTCACTCAAGAAGGTTTTCCAGTTGGTTGCCTGTCGATTCTGGCCGCCTTAATGATGTCTGGAACGGTCTGAAGTCCGGCCAGAAGCTGGATCATCACGAAGGTATCCCTTCCAGATGAATAAAGGTGGTACTGTAGAGTGCGGTTTGGGGATCCCGGAGGACATCGGCTCCTGCATCTATCATGGATACCAGAGTGCTGTTTAAAGTCCCATGGTGGGGTTGAAAATCATCTCCACAGATTAGCAGCCGACTTCGGGAAAAGGCCATGACAGTAAGATAGCCCGAATATGGTTGCGCCTTTATATCGTTTAGCATAACTTAAAATAAAAATCCGAAAATAAAGTGTCACAGTACGACGTCGACCGTAAAAGATCAGCGTGATCTTCATGCTGGAATAAGAAATCGGCCTCCGTCAAAACCTTTGCATAGTTTTTCAGGCGATAAAAGTTCCATTTGTTGACCAGATTCGTCTTAGCTGATATAGATTCCATAACAGAACGGATAAAGAAGCAGCAAAGCCAGCGATGACCGCGGGCGTGACTTAAAAGCCATAGGCCGTCAGCGCGCGCTTTTTACCCGGTATTCATCGTTCCATTCATTCCGTGCTTCAAATAATCACTCCCCTCGACATACAGGAAAGAGACCGGCTGCCGGAGGGCAGAAACCCGGTCTTTCCTGCAACTGAACCACTAACCTTCATTCGCGGCGTCACAGATCTCTGCTTCTTCTGTGCTTTGGCTGCTGCTTTACGGTTGATTCTCCGGTGAATACGGACTGATATGCCTGTCCGTGTACATCGTTGATCTCGCTGTAGCGGAAGATGTTTGGTGTTTCATAGATAGTTTGGCGTGCTTCTAGGAAACCGGCCAGTTCGGCATATCGTTGATGCTGGGATCGTCAAGAGTCTCTGCGGGTTGGAAGACGGCCTGTTATAACGGAAATTCAGGCTCTTTTCTCAAGCATAAATTTAATAAATTCTGAGATTCTTTCATGTTTCCTGGTGTAATGAAGTATCCAAAACCGCCCGGTGTGCTGACAGAACGCTCCGCCATTTCAGGAAGGAACCGAGTTGCCCTTGCTCGGAACCTGAGAGGTTATGCACCAATCACGTGGAACCGGTAATGTTGCTGACCGAACCGTTAATCGGTAATGACTCCCGTCAGGTATAGTAAGTCACATCCAGATCGGTGCGAGCACGGTGCAAATAATATACTTCTGAGAACAACGATATCGGTGGTCCACTTTCCATCGTCTCCCAGAATAAACTCATCACACCAAGTTACGGATCGCATGCTGGAGCTTCTGCGCCGGGGACATTGTTTGCGCCGACCAGGGTATTGCCGTAGAGCTCCGTCTCCCGTCAGGGCTTTGGATACTTCTACAAATTCATCCTTGACTTCGGTACCGCTACCCCTTTTTCCGTCAGAAGATATCTTTACGGTAAAGCAATACCAGATGCTCCCTTCCCGAACCATGGCGCGCCGTAAGCCACTCCGTCTACACTTGCACTTGCAAGGCTGGCACTTTCAAATCCGTCCACGTAGTCCTGACCAAAATTGGTGCGTTTTCCGCAGCCAGCCCCATGTCTACAATTGTAGCGGTATCCAGCATATTCGCTTCAGGAAGAAAGTCCGGCATGGAGTCCGATGTTGCCAGGGTTATGTACTTTTTCATCAGGTCGTTCGCGCTGACGCCCTCACCTCCACGGTAATCTCCGTTGCCCAGCGCATTGAAACTCCTCTATGCACTTCTTTCAGAGTCTCCCTCCGGCAGAATCGTGGACGAAATATAAGTAATCGCTCACATTCTCTCCACTGCTTTCCTCTGCAGCCTTCCGTCTCCCCCTCTGTCTTTGCTGCCTTCATGTCTGCTGAGAGTCTCTGCGGCTGCGCTGTTTCGTAGTCGTCTCCGGTGCCGCTTCTTTCACGCTATGCCCAGCATAGAAAGCCGCCATCACTACTGATAATCCAATTGCCAGATTCTTTTTAACATTTCTTCTCACTCCTTGTATCGCTTTATCTTTACCATTCAATTGGTGTTCCGTCGTAGGTCCGCCATTGGATTCTTCCAGTTATGGCGGTTCTTATTCTGCTCCTGAACCATCTCCTCGTCTACTTCACCACGCCAGTCCCGGCCCTTCTGGAATCTCAACAAAACCATCTTTTAAAATGAAATACTTCCCTTATTCTTTAAGAATTGATCCTCAGTTCGTATCGCCTGCATCGTGAATATCAATGCTCTGTTCTGAAGCACCAGATTCGGTGTCGCCGCTCCCATCTGAATACAGGGAAGAAAATGCAATCGCGTCCAGAGGACAGTGCGGCGCAACTGCCACATCGTAAGCTTCCGCCATGGCTGCGATTCTTCTCGCTTCGCTGATACCACCGCATGGCTCAAATCGGGCTGGATAATATCCACATATCCTGCTCAAACAGAGATTTATAATCCCACCTGCTGTACATTCGCTCTCCTATGGCAATGGGCGCAGATGTATACTTCGCTACCTCACGCAACGCTTCCTTATTCTCCGGAAGCACCGGTTTCCTCCATAAAAAGCCGGATAAAACTGGTCTGAATTCTGCGGACCAGAACCTTTGCCATAGGCTTGTGAATTCTTCCGTGAAAATCCAATGGCCATATCGATGTTGTTACCGATGGCATCACGGATTGCTCTACTTTTCCACCAGCTTATTCACGCTTTTCAGCGTATCTACATAGTGGGTGGGGTCTGTCGGCGAAGTCTTAATGACTGTATAGCCTTCCCTGACCGCCTGTCTCGCATCCTCTGCCACTTCTTCCGGCGTATCACCGTGTATGCTTCGGTATACCTTAATACTTATCATGACCTTTCCCCCCAGCATCTCATAAACAGGAGCATGATAATACCGCCCCTTGATATCCCCAACGCCTGGTCGATACCGGCGATCGTGCTCATCAGCACCGGACCTCCCCGATAAAAGGCGCGGCGGTACATGGTCTGCCAGTGCTCCCTCAATCCGCAGCGGATCTTTTCTATAAAATAGTCGCGCCACTCATTCACGGAAGCTTCCAGCGTTGCAGCTCTTCCTTCTACCAGAAAGTTTCTCCCCCAGCCACAAATTCCTGCATCCGTCTCAATCTTTAACAGCAGAAAAACGATTGTGGCATAAAATAGAGCTTCATGTCTGTAATTTTCATTTTTCTCCTTGCATCCCTTTCTGTTTTTATTACTTTATCTGTTCGTATATAGGAACTTAGTTCCTCATATTAACCATGTTTTACTACCCCATGTTTTTCCCGTCTGTCAATATAGAAAATCTCTTTTTTTCTGTATTTATTGTTTTATTATGTGGGTTTTTTTTCTTTTTTATAATTTTTTTCTAATATTATTATTTATATTTTTTTCTTTTTCATAAAAAACAATTGACAAACACTTTTCCTCACGCCTATAATATAATTAGTTTTGAAAGAACTAAGTTCTTATATAGAACAAATATTTTCATTATCATTCTTCATCTTACTTTTATGTTCTTTAAACAGGAGGTCATCATCATGACAACTTTTGATAAAATTCTGGCAGACGGTATCATCACAATTATCCGCGGCCTGGTTGTCATGCGGAAAAGGCAATTGGAGGCAATCTTCGGGCAGGCTGCTGGCCGAGATCTGCTGACCAGACAGCCGCCTGAGGTTGCAGCGAATATCATCCGCACTAACCGGAAATTTGAGGGCGGGTCCTCATCGGCGCAGGCGCCGTCATGACCGCCGGGCAGCTCAATACGGCGTATGACGCAGGAGCCGCCTACATTATTTCCCCCAATGCGGAATTCCGCCATTATCCGTGAGACAAAGCGCCTCGGCCTTCTTTCCATACCCGGCGCCTATGCAACGGAGGTAGCACGCTGCTATGCCGATGGAGCCGATATTGTAAAGGTATTCCCTCGTTCCGCCGGTCCGGGTTACATAAAAGCGCTTCGCGGCCCCGCTTCATCACATTCCGCTTGCCGCAGTCGGCGATAAGCCTGGAAAAATTCGGGACTTCTTTTGATGGGAGCCCGCTGCGTGGGAATCGGTTCTAATATTGTCAGCAAACAGGCCGTACAGGAAGGGGATTTTGACAGGATCGAATGCTGGCGGCCTTTATGCGGCAAAACTTTAATAAGAAAGTTGGTGTTTCCTTGTATTACTTCTACTTTGACTCAGGTACAACAAACGCGGGCCTGCCTCTTAAATGGCGGAACCATTCTAAACCGCGGAGAATTCCGGTCGGTTCCGCGATTCCGCTCTGCATCAAAAATCGGGCCGTCCTCATATCCGCATTAAACGGCTCTATGACCAGCTCCTCTCCGAATCAGGAATTGCCGATACGCAGGTGGCGGATATCTATAATATTCCGGAATGATCTCCAGTCCCTCGGATTGACAGAGATTGAGCACTTGTCCACCTGTGGATTTTAAAAAATTAAAAAACAGTATTGTCACTCATTATGAGGCCGATTTTTCAGCGATATGTTCATATTATTCCCGGAATCGACAGCACTTCCCAGGAATGACAGCTTCCGTCGAGACTGTGGTTGATGCCAATAACATGCGCGGAAACTGAGTTGTTTGGAATTCTCCACCGCTATCCTGGTCTGGCCAGCGGCAGAGCATCATCCTGCTTCCCGGTTTCCCATACACAGGCGGCTTTCCTGTTCGACGGTACCATCGAAATATCTCTTCCACCATAACAGGGGGCTCTATCACGCCCTGGCCGGGCATACCATTCTTGGTTCCAGCATCAATGGAGAAGTGTACGGAGCTTCTTCCCCCACATGAGATGCTGTATGGGGATACGATATCGTTCACCGGTACGGTTTCAACCGCGCGCTGTACGTCTCCGCAGCATGACTTATTTGCCGGTTCGACGCTGCTCTGAGCGGCGCTCCCTGCTAGAAGGCGTGATTAACGGCGGGGTCATGGATGCCATCGTCTCCGTCACACAGGACAAACCAGCAACAATCGCCGTGGCCGGACCGCATAATGCAGTATGAGATCTTTTCGGCCTTTGCCGATAAGCTGTTCCGCAGTTTAAGATCACAGAAGTGCCTGTCACTCCGTCATTTCCCGTTGCCGTAAGAAGGATTTTTAAGTCTTATGGGATTTTAGGAATCATTGACATTTTTCCCCTTTCAACTATGATTGTTATGCAAATCATTTTAAGGGGAAACTGCAATGGCAGGAACACACCAGACCGGTCACTACCATTATGAACAGGTATATCAAATCATCAAAGAGGATATCTGTAATGGTGTTACCCGCCGGGCTACTGGCTTCAGGAAACTGATCTTTCCGCCGCGCTCTCCGTCTCAAGGCCCGATCAGGTGAGGCGCTGCGCCAGTTGGTGGATGGACTTGTGGTAGAATACCCGAAACCGCGGTGTGTTCGTTAAGGAATATACGCAAAAGCGGATTGAAGATATCCGGATCGGTCAGGATCTCATCCTATATCCATGCCGCTGAAGCTGGTAACCACGTGGAAGTAGCTATCGTTCAGGAAGGACGGGCACATGGAGGTCAGGCAGACTGCCAGGCCAGCCAGGTAGGGGTTGATGCCCAGGGTAACCAGCATGGGGGCGATGATGGCAGAACCGGTGATCATAGCGGTGGTGCCGGAGCCCTGCGGGAAGCGCATGATGGTGCCGATGAGCAGGGGAACCAGGATGCCGGGGATGCCGATTGCCACGATGCCGTTGGCCATCATGCCGGCAGCGCCGGTAGCCTTAACGACTGCGCCCAGGGCGCCGCCGCCGGCGGTGATCATAACGATGGGGCCTGCATCGCGCAGAGCATCGTTCATCATGCCAACAACAGTCTTGTTATCCAGGTCCTTGGCCAGCAGGAATGCGCCCAGGCACAGGGAGATGAACAGAGCGATAACGGGGTTGCCGAGGAAGGTGATGATTTCGCCAACGATGGTGGCCTTGAAAGCGGTCTGGCTGACGAGGGTGTTAGCAAGGATCAGGAAGACGGGGAGCAGCAGGATGGTGAAGGACAGGCCGGCGCTGGGCAGCTTTTCGGTGCTGAGCAGCTCGGTGAAGTCTTCGTTTTCCAGCTCTTTGCCGGCCTTGATCTTGGCGTCGATCTTATCCAGAACCTTCAGCTGAGCTTCGGTGTACTTGCTGCGGTCGATCTCGTAAGGAACGACGAACTGCGGGTACTTGTTGCCGAACCAGCGGAACAGGAACACGGAGAAGATGAACAGGGGGATGGAGAGCAGCAGACCGGCGATGATGAACATGCCAAGGTCAATGTTGATGCCTTCGTTCTGGAAGGTGCTGACAACAGCCAGAGGGCCGGGGGTGGGGGGAACCATGAAGTGGGTGATATACAGGCCCATGCCCAGGATGCCACCCAGACCGACCATGGATTTCTTGGTCAGACGGGAGAACTCTTTTGCCAGGGAGGACAGGATGACGAAGCCGGAGTCACAGAAGACCGGGATGGAAACAACAAAGCCGGTCAGGCCCAGAACAACGTCTGCGCGCTTAACGCCGACAAGCTTCAGAATGGTGATAGCCATACGCTTGGCAGCGCCGCTTTTTTCCAAAAAGATACCCATAATGCAGCCGAAGCCGATGACGATACCAATGCTTGTCATGGTACCGCCAAAGCCGCCGGTCACGGTGCTGATGGCAACGCTTAACAGGTTGCCGCCTTCATTGCCGGTGCCAACCAGCAGGTAGTTGCCGGAAAGAACAGCGATTAGGATAGCAGAAATAATCAGGGATGGGAACGCGTGCATTCTAGTGCAGATAACCAGAACCATCATGACGACAACGCCGATCAACATGGCTATGACTGGATTCATAAAAACATCTCCTTGCTTTTAACGTTTACTTTTTTCATGGGTGCATCGGGTGCACCTTCAACAGACTCTCCGGAAGGAACGGAATGTGTAGAAGAGTTACAAAAGAAGAATCAGATCACAGGGCCGAGGCAATGGATATCAATGGCGCTGAAATACTGGATGGCTTCGTTCTTGGTCATTTCGCCGCTCAGTACGCGCAGCAGCTTGGCAAAGGCTTCCTCGCCAACCTGCTCAATGGTCTTATCGCCGGTAATGATCAGACCGGCGTTCAGGTCCATATCATTTTCCATGCGCTGGTAGGTATTGGGGTTGCCGCAGATCTTGATGACCGGCATGCTGGGGAAGCCCTGCGGGGCACCGCGGCCGGTAGAGAACATCATGAACTGGGCGCCCGTGGCAGCCATGCCGGTCAAAATCTCGGGCTCACGGCCCGGCGTATCCTTGATCCAAAGGCCTTTCTGGTCGGTAACATGCTGCGGGTATTCCAGCACGCCCTGGATGGGGCGGGTGCCGCTCTTGACGATGGCACCAAGGCTCTTTTCCTCAATACTGGAAAGACCGCCGGCGATGTTGCCCGGTGTGGGCTGGCCCTTGCGCATATCGCAGCCAATGCTCTTGGCGCGGTTTTCCATGTTGGTTACGATCTCATAGATCTTATCGGCCACTTCTTTGTTTACGGCACGGCGGGCCAGCAGGTGCTCACCGCCCAGGAACTCGGTCGTTTCGCCAAAGATAACGGTAGCGCCCAGATCGACCAGCTTGTCGGCTACATAGCCGATAACACAGTTGGAAGCCATGCCGCTGGTGGTCCTCCGGCGTTCCCAGTGATCAGCCGCTCAAATGGGTTCCCCCATACCGTCACAGCAGGAACAGCACATGATGATGACTCCGTCCTCTCCTGCGCACACCTCTGCCGTGGACACGGGCCTTAGGGGCTTCGATACAGGTTCCTGGTCCAGAGGGTTGGAGGTAACCACGATGTCCCCGGTCACCGCCCGGCACTGGGACTGAGACGGATAAATCCCACGCCTGCCTCATGGGCCGCCTCCCCAAGTCTCGCGAAGGCTGCAACACCTTCTTTCTCTCTCCGTCCGAGCGCCACATTTAAGATAAATGCAGGTTGACCTTCCTGCTGCATAGACCATATCCTGTTGATCCAGTTCCCTTCAATACTCCCGTAGCTGCATACTTGGACTGGCAATCGCCCGATAGCTGTGATTCTCATTCACCGTCTCCTTAGATTCCCAGGTAATGCTCTTTCTCCCCCGGAAAATCCGGCAAAGAAATGGGGCTCGATAAATCCCTCCGCCAGCAGAAAGATCACTCCGCCGCCAGCTTATTCCACATAAAAATCAGCGCCGGAAGGAAGCGTACAGATATTTGTAAACTGCTCCGGATCAAATGCGTCATTGGAGATATCGTCATGATCCACAATGAAGTGTCTCCAGAACTTATCCGGCGCTGCTCCTCTCCATGGGCGCGGTGCAGTCCGGTCCCTATGAGGATCGTAATCTCCGCCTCAGTTCCCCCTTTCCTGATCTCCAAGCAGAATCGGAAGCGCGTCAGTTTGCTGGGCACGGCTCTCGTATGGTCGCTGGTCTGGCGTCGCCCTCTTCTTCCCCACCGCCAGCTCACTTAACCGCTTCGTTCCGATGGGATTCGCCATGGCTCCTCGAGTTCTCCTTCTCCCCTTAGTCAGGTGAACTCATGCATTTTGGCACAATAATCCGCCTTTAAATTTTATTTCTGATACGTGAAGGTCCATTGTCCCTTTTGTAATATGGGAATTTGTATGGTCTTCATCCTCATCCTCCTTCTCATGATCTGTTTCTTTTTTGAAATTACACTATAAAATGGAACCGTTCGAAATGCCTATTCTGTGGGTGTGTTTATGGGTAACATGCAATTTTGCTCTATATTTTTGATTGCCGTATATTTTTTGTGCGACATCAACAGTGACCGGTGTTCTATTTTAATTTTATATATTTTATCATCTGTTTTTCGCGTGATAGATCAAATACGCAAAAAAACAGCACTGGTTCGCTGGGCATCAGTCGCATTCAAACGACAATTATGTTGCGCGCCCACTACTGCTCAGCAGCGTCTTTCCGTTTCCTTAAACTCATGGTCTGTAATCCTCCCGTATAATCCGACAGTTTATTAATAAAATTCATCCCTGCCGGTTGAATTTGGAATCATCGACCACCAGAAAGGACTGCTGGCACTGATGGGTCAGCTGGCGTTTAGAAAGCCTTATCGATGGTCGGCGTCAGAACGTGAAATTCCTCATTGATCGCGGCCGCTAGAAAATCCCATATCAAACCGGAAATTTTCCATCATCTGTGTCGCATAATAGCCGACGGCGCTCCGTCGATTTCTGAATATAGCCGCCCGCAGATAAACAGCTCCACCCGGCTGTTCTTTAAAAGCAGGGCAACCTCCAGATCTTGGTAACAACCGTCATATTCTCATATTCCATGATATGCTTTGCAATCTCATACGTAGTAGTTCCCGCATCAGGAAAATCCTCGTCCGCCGCGGACAAACTCTGCCGCTTTCCGGGCAATCATCTCCTTCTGGGTATGGTTGCTGACGCTTTTACCGCGTAGTTTACCTCTGTCTTATTGACGCTTTTCCGCCATGCTTTCGCTCAGTAAGCCCAGCTACAGAGTTTCTCAAGTCTCCGGATCGTCATGGGGCTGACTTATCGGCTTCCTCATGATTCGTACCTGTACATTGCCGTTATCCTGTATCATCCTAAAATCTTCAACTGCCTTTCCCCGGCCATTAACATGCCTCCTCATTCCGGGTTTCTCCTTTCAGGCGCACGGCGGGCAATGCGCTTCGTTCCCCGGGACCTTCCCCGTTAAAAAAAGGCCCCGTACCGGAATACCCGGCAGCGGGCCTTTGTATCTGCACATAATCCATGTAGTCTATCATATATGATTACAGGAAAATACTCAATATCAAAACTTCAACTAAATCCTACCGCCCATGCAATGGTCGATGTGATGGAATACGTCATAATCTGGTCCTTTACTTCGCCTACGCCCAGAGTTCTGTTTACAACCCAGAAATAGCTGTCGTTGAAATAGCTGAAGAAATAAGGGCCCACGCAGCATGCCAGTGCGCCTAAAGATCGGATTAACGCCGGCCGCAATGATAAGTTCGGTGCGGAGATACTGGCCGCCGTCGTCATGGCTACTGTACCGGATCCCTGAATAAATCTCATTGCCGTGGAGATGATGAATGGAAGAACAACGATCGGAACCGCCGTTTCCTGCCAGGCCTTCTGCCATATATGTACAGGCCGCTGTCTTTGATAATCTGGCGGGGGCACCGCCGCCGCCGATTACCAGCATGATGATGCCTGCGGAGGCGTTCTCTTTCATTTGTAATGGCTTCTTCTCGTTAAGTTTCTTCAAGCATAGTAACAATCGCCACTACGAGTCCCAAGCCTACCGCCGATCGGAGATCCAAGGAACTGGAATATCTCCATAAAACCGGTGGTAAGGCCAAATTGCACTGGATACCGTGCTGATCAGAATCAGAATGATTGGCAGTACCAGGGGTGCAAATGACTCAAGTGTGGAAGGAAGACCGCTGAAATCCGTTGTAAAATCTATAGAATAAGTCCCTGATAGGGAAGGCGGTCAAAGCCTTCGTCGTCGTTAGGAATCGATAGATCTTTTCCAAACCCATCTTGCGTAAATGGTACAGGCAATCGCCATCGGAATCAATCACGATACCAAACAGGAGGAATTTTTCCCACATCGACTCGAAAATACCGCAGACGCCCAACGGCCCCGGTGTCGGAGGTACCAGCGTATGGGTGATAACGATACCTGCCGCCAGTGCGTCTCCCAGTGAAATCACTGATTTTTGTTACCTTTGAGATTGCCTTTGCAATCGGGGCAAGAATAACGAAACCGGAATCACAGAAGATCGGGATCGATACAAGGAATCCGGTAATGCCAAGCGCCTCTTCCTCTCTTCCCTTTCCAAACAGCTTTAAAAAGGTCTGAGCCATTCGTTTCGCGGCGCCGGTCCGTTCAAATATCTGCCCCATCATGACACCGAAGCCGATAATAATACCGATACTTCCCAACGTACCGCCAAATCCGGTTGTAATCGAATTGATAATGCCGAGTGTCTTGCCATTTTCAGTGTTACATTTACCATCGGCATACCGCCCACCAGTCCGATGATAACCGCACTCATAATCAGTGCGAGAAATGCGTGGATCTTCGTCTTTAAGACCAGAACCACCAGTACGATAATACCGATCAACAGACCGATCAGCATCCCTTTTGCCCACTAAGTCCGCCTACCATAAAATAAACCCTCCTTTAAAATAAATTGACTTTTTATTTCCATGCCCCCGGACACGAAATACTGCTTTACTGCCGTCTCACAGCTTTCTGACCCTATTATTTCGTGAAATTCGGCGAATATTTTGCTGCCAGTAAGATTGCCTCGATCATACTGACGGCGCTTACTTTGCCTGTACCTGCGATATCGAATGCGGTTCCGTGATCTACAGAAGTTCTGAGAATCGGCATTCCGTTGGTGATGGCAATCGTCCTGTCAAAATCCAGTGTCTTCGTCGCAATATGGCCCTGATCGTGATAGAGGAAAGTACACTGTTGAAGCGTCCTGTGCCGCCTGATGGAAGACGGAATCGGCACCGATCGGTCCCGTTACCGGGTAGCCTTCCGCCTGCAGTTCCTCTATGGCCGGCATAATTTCCCGTACCTCCTCATCACCGAACAGACCATGCTCGCCGCAGTGCGGGTTTAATCCGGCAATTGCCATGGTGCCTCCGGTTACGCCCAGCTTCTCGAGGGCTTCCAAACAGCGTTTTACGTAATCCTTAATTCTCTCCTTCGTGATCATATCGGCATCTGACGCAGGGACACGTGTCTCGTTAAGAAGAATACGCGCATTCCATTGGTTTCGAACATGGTAAGAGGATCTTCCGTCCCTGTCAGCGCCCCGAAGATCTCGGTATGGCCGATAAAATGAATATCGCCTGCCTTTAACGCCTCTTTGTTGATCGGGGTGGTGGCCACCGCGTCCGCTTTCCCCTCATTGGCAAGACGAATGCTTTCAGCTATATACTCGTAAGCCGCTTTTCCGCACATTCCGCTCACTTTGCCGAATTCAAAGTGGTCCATGTCGATATTGTCCAGGTCAATCAGATTTAAGATTCCCGGCTCATAGATCCCTTCTTCCGGTTCCTTCACCACGTTTACCTTTAACTCAGCTCCTGTAATCCTGACAGCCTGTTCCATGATTTTTTGTCTCCGACAATAATGCATCTGGCTGCCTCCGTGACCTTGCTGTCCGCCAGGGCCATTGCCGTGATTTCCGGTCCGACACCCGCCGGATCTCCGATAGGAATTGCGATTAATGGTTTGTTCATAATTATTTCCTCCATTCTCTTTTTATGTTACATGTATAATTTTTCTTTCAGATATGTGATACAGCGATTGGCCGCGTCGCTTTCGCCCACCATTCCGCCCTTTGTGATGATATGCACGCCTTCGAAGTCTCCTTTAGGAACTGGCCGTACGCCGCCAGCGGAAGGACTTCTTATCCAGAAGACATAAACCTGCTGTCTGGAATCTCCGGCATACAGAAACGGTGATATCTCCTCCGCTGCTGTATATCCCCTTAAATCCCTGGTGTGCAGTGAATACCCGGTGCGCAATCTCGGCAAAGGAATCGTTGATCGTTCCCGTCATATCATCCACACCGCCGGGGAAACGATCCTCATACTGTTTAAAATCAATCCTGTTTTCCGGATAAATGCCGTCGCCCGTCACAGTCAAAATATCATAAGCCCGGCTGGCCTCCAGCACCTCTTCCGTGATGCGGGTAATTTCGCTTCCCGCTCCTCCCCGCTCTCCAGAAAACGTCTGGTGGCTGCAAATATATTATACGCAGTTCTCTGGGCCAGCCACAGTTCTTCCATCTGCTGCCTTGTCACCGGATTTACGCTGCCCACAACCGCCAAAATCTTCTTTTCTCCTTCTTATCGGCCGGGACGATCAGCTTTCGCTATGGTGGCCGTGAAGACTCCCGGGTCCACAGCTACAAATTTCAGCTGGCTCGTGATCACGGCATCCGCTATCAGGTCTAAATCCTCCTGAGTCACACAGTCTGCCACGAGGATCCTGCATCCGCCAGATACCAGTTCATTCATGCGGTCGGCCAGATAGCTTCCCGTTCATCATGTCGTTCATCATGATGCTTCCAACGGGATACTTGCTCTGCTGTTCAAAATCTGCCTCACGTCCGATACGGTAACCGGCGTCTTGGGATCCAGCGCCACCTCGGTCTTATGAAGGGGGAAGCCCCTTAACCAGCATATAGCCCCGATTACGATTCTTCCCGATGCCGGGAAACAGGGCGCCGCGATGGCTATGTAATCGTCTCCCAGCGCATCTAATATGGCGTCTGTCTCCTTGCCCCCACATTTCCCGCATGGTACTGTCAATCCGCTTTTGCATAGACCTTTACCCGTCTTCCTTTAAGAGATTCGTCACATTGTAAACCGGTTGTAGGCCAGGGAACTGCTCACCCCGGCTGTCCGTCGGATACATGACACAGTCGCGCTGTCAAACAGAGACAGCTCCAGACGCTCGGAATTCATCACCGTATACGTCTGATAATTCATCTTTTTTAAAAGTACCCCGTCGCATTTGCCCCCGTTAAATCATCTGCAACTACTATACACTGAGGCATATTATGTTCCCCTTTTCTTTTACCGCTTTCCATATCGTTCCTATATCGTGTATGTTCGTTTGTGTTATATTATATGTTCGTTCTAGTTCGTATACTACATCAATCTGTTGATTTGTCAAGATTATTTTTGTTTTTTCTGTTTATTTTTCATTTTTAACTAGGAACCAGATGTTTGTTTATGTTCGATTAAAGAAACAGGCTATTTTATTCTCTCCGGCACCCATACGAAAAAATTTTTTACATTTTTTTGAAAATTAATATTGACATTTTCGATTTCATCTCATATACTGTAGCAAAGCAAAAGCGATAAAACTGATGAGCAGAGGTAAGATTTTTTCTATCATAGCAGAGCTCCGGCTGGTGTAAGGAAGCGTTGGTAATAAATCTGAATGGACTTGCGAGGGCGGCTTGAAACCGGTATTCCGTATAAGCGGTCCTGTCTGAGAAGGCAGGAAGGCGTTGGCCGGAAGTAGATACCGACGGGGTTTCCTATCCGTTACCAAGGGGAGGCACATGTTATGTGTTACAGAGCGGATGAATTTTTTATTCATCAATCAGGTGGTACCGCAGAAGAGAATATATTCCCTGTCCCTCTTTATCCATAGTTTATGGGTAAGAGGGACAGGAGCTTTTTTGCTGTCACAGGAAAAGTACCGCCAATAACGATCATTCACGAAAGGAGCGTTTACCAGTTATGAAACTCACACCAGACTGTACAGAAATTGAAGCACTCGCAGCAAAGTATCCCATCATTCCGGTATAGGGAAGTGTTCGCCGATATTAACGCCGATCACACTGCTGAGGAAAATCGCAGGGTTTAAAATCGCCTGCCTGCTGGAAAGTATTGAGGGCGGTGAAAAACTGGGGACGCTACTGTTCCTCGGATATGATCCCATTCTCCGTTACCTAAAGACCGCGTGGTAACGATCCGCCGGAAACCAGCCGGCCCGGCCGAAAAAAATCATAGAAACAGACCGGCCCTTCGACATACTCAGAGATATTTTGCGAATACCGCTCTCCAAAACTTAAGGAATGCCCCCGTTTACAGGCGGTCGGATACTTCGCCATGGCATGATTGGTTATGCCGAGCCGACGCTCAACATCAAAAAGGAGAGGCGATTTCCGACTTAATGCTGTTCGACACGGTGATCGCCTACGATCATTTAAAACAGAAGATCGATATCGTGGTCAAACATGAAGACCGGGCAACGGGCGGAATGCATGGCAAATTACGGGGCCGCCTGCGCCAGACTGGAGAGCATCGCTCAGATGATCGTGCAAACCCTGCACTCTGGAAAAATCGGTGGGACGACAAACCAATTCACCTGCAACATCTCCAAAGAAACGTACTCGCAGGATGGTGGAAAAGGCGAAAGAATACATTGTGACGGAGATATCTTCCAGGCGGTCATTTCCAGACAGTTTTCTCCAGCGAGTACCACGGAAGCCTCAAAACGCCTACCGGTTCTACGAACCACCAATCCTTCTCCCTACATGGTTTACCTGGGCGTATGGACGAGATATGGAGATCATGAGCACTCACCGGAGACCCTGGTTCGTTTGAAGGCCGGACGGCTCACCACATTTCCGGTAGCCGGGTCCAGACCCAGAGGCGCGCCAGAGGAAGACGACAGACTGGAAAAGGAGCTTCTGGCCGATGAGAAAAGAGCTGGCCGAACACAACATGCTGGTCGACCTGGGACGAAACGATAAATCTCAAAGTTCTCCACCGTGGAGGTCACCGGATACCAGATGATCCACAAATATTCCCGCATTATGCCATCTGCTCCCAGGTGGAGGGGATATCTTAAATGGTCACGCGATGCGTTTTCCGCCATTGAAGCGGTTCTCCCGGCAGGCACCTTATCCGGTGCGCCGAAGATCCGGGCGTGTGAAATCATCGAAAGCTGGAACCGGTGCCGAGGGGCATCTACGGCGGAGAGCGCTGGGATACATCGATTTCACTGGCAACATGGATACCTGTATTGCGATCCGAATGGCAGTAAAAACCAATGGAAAGGTCTATGTTCAGGCTGGCGGCGCATTGTGGCCGATACAGCGTTCCGGAAAAGAATATGAGGAATCAGCCAACAAAGGCGAAAGCCGTAATTCACGCCATCGAGGCGGCAAGCGAGGTGAATGACTGATGATATTACTGATCGATAACTATGACAGCTTTTCTTACAATCTGGTCCAGCTTTTCGGCACGCTCTGGTCTGGAGAACAGAATAAGTCTTACCCCTCGTCCGGGGAATCTCGCCGGATCCGAGGCGGCCGGGCTGGAACCGATATCAGGGTGATCCGAAACGACGCGATGACCAGAAGATATCCGGAACGCTTCATCCGACCATCATCATCCTTCCTCCCGGACCCGGATATCCAAAAGATGCCGGTGTCTGTAGGAGATAGGTCCGCCTGATGAAGGAGAGGTTCCGGATCCCTGGGCGTGTGTCTCAGGTCAGGCATCTGTGAGGTATTCGGAGCCGAGGATCGTTCATGCGGCTGCTGATGCACGGCAAGCAGAGCACCATCACCATTGACAACAGCGATCCCATTTTCCAGGATCTTCCGGAAAAGGATTCCGGCGGCCAGATACCACTCCTCATCGCCAGACGCGGTTTCCCCTGATTCTTTAAAAGTAATCGGTGAGGATGATATGGAGAAATCATGGCGGTCCATACCAATTATCGGTCTACGGTCTCAGTTTATCGAATCGATACTGCTCGGACGGCATGACGATACTCAAGGAATTTTCTCAACATATAACAGGCAAAACAGAACGAACGAACAGCATTCATTCTATAAATGGAGGTAACAGACTATGATACAGCAGGCAATTCACGATGTAATTGAAGGACAGGATTTAAGCTTTGAAGCGGCAAAAGAGGTGATGAACGAAATCATGAGCGGCGAGACGACTCCCGCACAGATGGCTGTGACATTTTTAACAGGACTCGGATGAAAGGAGAGACCATCGAGAAATCACGGCATGTGCGACGGTCATGAGAGAAAAAGCGACTTAAGCTGGAACCGGATTCGCAGTAATCGATATTGTAGGCACTGGCGGCGACGAGGCCGGCACCTTTAACATTTCACCACCAGTGCAGTATTCGTGGTAGCGACAGGCGGGGTTCCGGTGGCAAAGCACGGAAAGCAGCGTCTCCAGCAAGAGAGCGGGGCGGCCGATGTACTGAAAACCTGGGCTAAACTTAAAGCTTACGGTGGAACAGTCAGAACAGATTTTAAAAAGACACGGGCATGTGCTTCATGTTCCGCACAGTCCTACCACTCTTCCATGAAATATGCAGGCCGGTCCGCACAGGAACTGGGGAGTCCGCACCATTTTCAACATTCTGGGGCCTCTAAAATAATCGGCCGGAGCCACCATGCAAATTTTTGGGCGTCTATGATGAGAAGTTGGGAGCCGCTGGCAAAGTGCTCAACAATCTGGGTGTCAACCCGGGGACTGGTGGTCTGCGGCAACGACGGACTGGATAGAAGCTTGGGGGACCGACCCATGTGTGCGAAATGCGTGTCGAGAGCTGACCATGTACGAAATCACCCCAGGAACAGTTCGGTTTCTCCGCTGTGACTTATCAGGCGGAAATCCAGAAGAAAACGCCCGGATTACCAGGGATATCTTAACCGGAAAGCCCACCGGACCCAAGCGCGATATCGTGGTATTCAACTCCGCCTTAAGCCTCTATCTCGGAATTGACCATCGGAAGACTGCATTGTTCTGGCAAACGATTTTTAATCGATTCCGGAAAGGCGGCCGCCAGAAGCTGGAGGAATTTGTCAAAAGCAACAAACCAATACAACATTCCGTCTGCTGCCGCGAAACCGGAAAGTCCCCCTCCCAGCCGTTTGGCGGAATGTAAAACAGGAGGCCGCCAAGCGTGATTTTAGATACACTGGCTGCTTCCACCAGGAAACGGGTGAGGCTGCAAAGAAAAACCTGGGGACCATGATGAACCTGGCCTCCCAGGCGTCAGAAGCCCGGCAAAATGGTGCGCGAAGGAAAGCGGTTTTCCTTTTGAAAAGGCGTTAAAGGAGCCGGGAATGTCCTTCATCTGCGTAAAGAAGGCATCCCCTTCCAAAGGCCTGATCGCCCCGGATTTGTCGATATCGCCAGATTAGAGGCCGCCGGAGCGCCGCCATCTCCGTTCTCACCGAACCCGGAAATTTATACGGCTGATCATCTGAGGGGAAACTGAGGGCACACCCTGTGCCCCTGCTTCGCAAGGATTTTACCATTGATCCCTACCAGATTTTCGAGGCAAAGGTCATCGGGGGCTTCCGCAGTCCTGTTGATCTGCGCCTCCTCGACACAGAGACGCTTCGCACCGGAATTCATTTGTGCGACAGCCTGTGGAATGAGCGCACTGGTCGAAGCACACGATGAAGAGGAGATCAATCCGCACTCCGGGCAGGCGCCCGATCATCGGCGTCAACAACCGGAATTTAAAGACCTTTTGAGGTGGATTTCTCCAACTCCATCCGCTTAAGGAACCTTGTGCCGGAAGGCGTACTCTTTATAGCGGAGAGCGGAGTAAAATCAGCGGAGGATATCCGGCTTCTCCATAACGCCGGGGTGGATGGCGTACTGATCGGGAAACGCTCGATGCGTTCCGGCCAAGAAGCTCAAAGCCCTTGAAACAGGCGTTTGCGGGTAAGAAATGCAGAAGGAGTCTGAATGATGAAGATAAAGATTTGCGGCCTGACACGGCCGGAAGATATCGCGGCCGTAATGAGTACCGGCCCGACTACATCGGTTTCGTCTTTGCGCCCAGCAGGCGGAACGTGAGCGAGATGAGGGCCGCCGGGCTGAAAAAGCTCCTGTCGCCGGAAATCATGGCTGTTGGCGTATTTGTCAACAGTCCCATAGAAGACATTGTGCGGATCGCCAGCCGGGGAATTATCGACGCAGTCAGCTCCATGGAGATATGGATGGCTTTGAGACAGCACGGTATGCAGAGAATTTAAAGAAGGCGCTGGCCGCGACAGGGCTGGCCGCTTCCGTTCCCCTCATCCGGGCAGTGCGCGTAAAGGACAGAGACGATATCCAAAAGGGCCGTAAGTTATCCGGCCGAATATCTGCTGTTTGATACCTTTGTCAGAGGATCAGTACGGCGGAAGTGGGGTCCGTTTCGACTGGTCTTTAATTCCCCCACATCGAAAAAAGCCGTGTTTCTGGCCGGGCGCGGACTCTCTGCCGCCACCATAAAAAGAAGCATTGAAAACAGAGGCCTGGCCTCGACTTAAGCAGCGCAGCCGAAACTGGCGGACGGAAAGACCCGAAAAAAATCCAGGAAATCATACAAACAGTAAGGATACTTAATCATGAAAAAAGGAAGATTTGGACAGCACGGAGGACAATACATCCCCGAAACGCTGATGAATGCAGTAAATAAGCTGGCAGCCTCATGAAATTATCAAAACGACGAGTCATTTTCAGGCCGAACTCGATGAGTTAAAACCTATACGGGAAGACCGTCTCTTCTCTACTATGCTGCAAAGATGACCGAAGATCTGGGCGGCGCAAAATCTATTTAAAAAGAGAAGATCTAAAACCACACCGGTTCCCACAAGATCAACAATGCGCTGGGGCAGACGCTCCTCGCGTAAGAAAATGGGCAAGACCCGGGTCATCGCTGAAACCGGCGCGAGGCCAGCACGGCGTTGCAACTGCTACCGCCGCAGCACTCTTAGGGCTGGAGTGTGAGGTCTACATGGAAAAGAGGACACAGACCGTCAGGCCTTAAACGTGTTCCGCATGGAGCTTTTAGGCGCCAGGTTCATCCGTCACCAGCGGTACGCAGACCTTAAAGGATGCAGTCAACGAAACACTGCGCGAGTGGACGAACCGGGTGGAGGATACCCTGTAGTGCTGGGTTCCGTCATGGGCCCCACCCGTTCCCCCGATCGTCCGCGATTTCCAGAGCATTATCGGCAGGGAAGTAAAATCCCAGCTTCTGGAGGCCGGAAGGCAAACTTCCTGATATGCTGATCGCGCCTGTGTCGGCGGCGGCAGCAACGCCGATGGGGATCTTCTATGATTTCATTGATGAACCGGGTGTGAAGCTGGTGGGATAGTGAAGCCGCCGGGCACGGCATCGATACGGATAAGAATCCGCTCATTTGCCACCCGGAAGCCTGGGAATCTTCCATGGCATGAAACCTATTTCTGTCAGGATGAGTACGGACAGATCGCACCGGTGTACTCCATTTCCGCAGGTCTGGACTACCCGGGCATCGGGCCGGAACACTTCCCTGCACGACTCCGGCCGGGCTCAGTACGTTCCTGTCACCGATGCCGAAGCCGTAGATGCATTTGAATATCTTGGCAAAGATGGAAGGCATCATCGGCGATCGAGAGCGCGCATGCAGTACTTAGGTAAAGAAAATCGCAGGCTATGTCAAAGATGACAGCATAATCGTCATGCCTTTCAGGCCGCGGAGACAAAGACGTGGGCACGCAATCGCAAGATATGTGGGGGTAGAAATTTATGAGTAAAGATGCATTTGCAGATGGAAAAGCATTTATCCCGTTTGTCACTGCCGGTGATCCGGAGCTTGCCGTCACGGAAGAGCGATCGTCGCCATGGCAGAGGCAGGCGCAGATTTAATTGAAATCGATCATTCTCTGATCCGGTAGCCGAGGGTATCGTCATACAGGAGGCAGACATACGGGCGCTGGCCTCCGGCACCACCACCGATAAGATTTTCGATATGGTAAAGCCCGGATCCGGGCGAAAAAACAGAGGTCCCGCTGGCATTTATGACGTATATCAATCCGATCTTTGTCTACGGAAGTGAGAAATTCATCCGCACGGCTCGCTGAAACCGGCATCGACGCGTTGATTGTCCCGGATATGCCTTTTGAAGAGAAAGGCGAGCTCCTTCCCCTCTGCCGCCAGTACGGATTAGATCGATTTCTCTCATCGCACCCACATCGAAAGAGAGAATCCACGCCATTGCGAAGGAGGCCGAGGGCTTCGTCTACTGTGTTTCCTCCATGGGCGTTACCGGAGTCAGAACAGAGATCACCACCAACATCGGAGAGATGGTTTCCTGAGTAAAAGAGGCACAGTCCATTCCTGCGCCATTGGCTTCGGAATCTCACGCACCGGAGCAGGCAAAAAGATGAGCGAACACGCCGACGGCGTTATTGTAGGAAGCACAATTGTCCGAATGGTGGCTAAATATGGAAAAGACTGCGTTGAACCGGTATGTCAGTACATCAGAGAAATGAAGGCGGCTATCTCTTAAAAAGAAGACACCTTTGCTGCTTCTCAGCAAAAAAGAAAGGAGACCATGCGGCCTGGGCTTTCTTTTTTGGGATGATCATTTCTGAACCTATGGGGAAGTTCACCCCTCCTGCCTCTGCTCCAAAAAGAATCCCGGCAATCTCCAGATCCGTTCTTCCAGTCTCTTCCGCCAGCAGATACAGCACTTTTTAACGTAACCTTCCTCCAGCCCCAGCATGTCCGCAATCGCTGACGGATTAAGTCCTTTACCTGCCATATTACGGATAATCGTTACTTGTTCCGCTGCACGGCCCTCTTCTCTCCCTGCTGTACGTGGCCATTCTGCCCTCTTCTCTCCCCGCCTTCATCGCACCCTCCCGTGCAATTGCCAGCTGCCTCTGCTCATCATATTCATATAGAATCAAATTGCACACCTCCGCTCTGTTCTTTTTCAGAATGTCCGCCAGGATCCCTCTTCGATACAGGAATGAACAGCCTGCTTTACCGCCTCATCAAGAGCCATGCCTCTCTTCTCATTATTCATATCCGGCTTACAAACACCGCGTAGTTCTTTCAGCCGCCTGCGGCGGTCCATCAGCTCTTTATTATGTCCATAATTAATATTAATCATGGTCGCTCTGCATTCGAGGCAGCCTTTTCCTCCGGATTCTGACACAAAATGCATCCGAAAGCCGAAGTTCGATCCGATCCGGTTCCTCTTTCGTCCCATTGTAAAAAGACGATATACTGCGGCATCGGCAGACGGATCAGCTTTTCTCCATAGATGTCAAATCCGTTTCTGTCAATGTATTCCCGGTAAGTGTCTGCAAAATAATTCAGACCGCGAACAGGCATATTAGATTAAAGCTGCTCTGATGCTCATATAAATTAAGCAACATCCGATACCAGAAAAGATATATCATTCTTCATTCCCAGATAAATCGCATCCGCGAGCGTGGTAATGATCAGATCATCCGGATTTGTATACTGTCTGCCGCTTACGGCGTTATACAAATCCAGCAGATCCTTTTTCTCCTGAAAGGCCAGTCGGAACAATCTGTCTTTATAGTTTCTGTTTAGTTTGATCTGCTGCATATTTCTACCTCCATTATAAATGGTTTTATCTGTAGTTGCAAGGAAAAGCACATTTTTATGTAAACTTATTTTTCACTATAGACAGACCTCCCCTCCGTAATTGCGGTTTTAATTGACTGAGAAATTGTGGCTGAAACGCCGTGATGATTCTTCATGGTGAATTCACATAAAGAAACGCCTGATATCCAGCCGCTGTGATACGGCCCGAAACAGAAAAACAGATCATTGCTTCACTCTTTTATTATAGCTCTAAAAAATAAAAAACAAGACTCGGTCCAGGTATCCAGGATAAACTTGTAAACTTACAAAATTATAAAAAGTTGCTTTCGTCAATAACTTTAGCCGGAATTTCGGTGTTTTCGTTTCGCAGGAGCCGGGGGCCGGAGCGCCCCCAGTTTCGGCGATTTTTGCAGGACGTCGGCAGCTCTTAGGTCGGAAGGATGCAAAATAAGGGAAAAATCTGACCTCAAAGTCAGATTTTTAGAGGACCTGAATCGAGAAGTCCTTCAGGAGTTCTCGATGAATGTCATCGGCCCTTTGTTTTTGCATCCTTCCGACCTAAGAGATGCCCCGGCCGAAACCATGAGCCGAAACTGGGGGAAGCGCTCCGGCCCCGGCTCCCTGGCGGAACGAAAACACTGAAATCTCTCTCAGCCTCATGAGGAACCACAATTCTTAATAATTTTGTAAGTTTACAAGTTTATCCTGCCAGGTATCATAGCTGCTTTTAGAAAATATTAAGAAAATTATGCTCTGTTTTTTCCTTTCAATCTGTTATTCTCATAATACAGACAAATGGAAAAACCGGGAAAGGGGGATTTACCATGAAGCGTACTGCACTCATTACCATCCTTATGATATTCTGTCTCTCGATAACCGCCTGTGCTGCTGATCCGAATCATCCAACCAACGCCCAGTCCAGTATCTTTCATTCGCTGAACGTCACACATACGGACCGATCCATCATCGTGAAAGCGGATGCCTACGTCAACATCACCGACGCCGCATTTCTGACAATTGAAGTTTCTGATGAGGAATCCGTTTCCCTCACCTACACATTGACAAAAAATACCGGGGATATTACACTCTCCTGCCGAACTCCGGAAGACGAGACGATTCTCCTTGCGGATACCGAAGACAAGACTTACGGAGAGGAAACGGTCACTTTGAAGCCGGGCACTACCACTTTTTTCCTTGCAGGTACGGACTCCTCCTTCAATGTATCTTTTTCAATCAAGGATATCGATATCTCAAAGGTTCAGGCGATTAACGGCAGTGCTCCGGAATTATAGGGAAAGATTAAGAGGAGAAAGAACCGTTTTATGTGGTCTTTCCCTCTTTTCTTTTGACATCGAATGACCCAGCTGCTTTTTATAAACACTGTAGAGATAATGCCAGTCAGAATATCCCACCAGCTCTGCAATCTCATAGATTTTCATATCCGTGTTAATGTACAGGCTTCTGGCCTTCTCCACCCGGAGTCGGGTGACATAGTCGATGAAATTGACGCCCATAACCTCCTTGAATATTCGGCTGAAATAATTCCGGCTGATTCCCACCTGATCCGCCACCGTCTGAAGTGACAGATCCTTATCTCCCAGATGATCCCGGATATAATCCAGGGCAGCCCGCATCTCCTGTTTCAAACTGCCTGAATCCGGACCACCGGCATAGAATATCCCCGTTTCACTTTCCCTTCCATTGTCCGCAGCCTCCGTGTATCCCTGACAGCAGTCAAACAGGCTGGCAGAGCTGCGGCTGATGCCGATGGAAAACTCCAGTCCGTAATACCGGCTCAAAAAGTCTGCCGCTGTCCGGATCAGCGCTTCCAGCCGTTCATAAAACTCCTGTCTTCCGTCTTCCCGTGCCTCCCAGACAATCCCACGTACTCATCAAACTTATTGCACAGAAACTGGCAGTCCTTTCGGAATCCAACGCCTCGGACATGACATTGCAGACAGAAGCCCGAAGCAGAGAAACGTCATTTTCGAAGATTTCCGCCATGCTTTTCCGGTACCGGATCAGCCGGAATACCACGACTGCATTTTTTCCCACCGGCTCCGGCAGTCCAAACGCGGCGGCCCGCTCTTCAAACCAGGTTCTTCCGATTCCAGCCGCGCTTATGAGATCCCGAAAAAACTGTTCTCTGTCTCTGGAAAGCCTCTTTCTGTCAGATTCCGCGATCCTGCAGCTGCTCTTTTCCCGCTGTTTCTGCAACGCCTTTTGACCACCTCGATGATATCCGGCGGAAGCATGGCAGGCTTGAACAAATAGTCAAACGTGCCGAGCTTCATGGCCTGTCTCACAAGATCAAACTCATTATAGCTGCTCAATATGATAACCTCCATGGAAAGCCCCCGCTTTTCTTACCTCTGCCAGCAGTTCCAGGCCGTTCATACCAGGCATTTTGATATCCGTCATCAAAGGTCAATCTCTTCCCCTCTCTAAAATTCCCTCAGCGCCTCCAAGGCTCCTCTGGCACTGAAGACTTCTATACTGCTCCATTCGGCCCGAAGAATGTCTTCAATGGCTGTTCTGGAAAACATCTCGTCGTCAACAATTAATATCTTCTCCATCTGCCTCCTCCGCCTTTTTGGCAAACCGGTATTTCCACCGTCACTGCAGTTCCCTCTCCGGCTTACTTTCCAGCTCCACACCGTAGTTGTCTCTCCATAGTTCAACCGGATTCTGTCCTGAATATTATGGAGCCCTACACCGGTAAGCTTATCGAAGCCCTCATACAGAAATCCCTGTCCATTATCCCGAATTTGAAACTGTACCCGGTCTCCTAAAAGCCTTCCGGTTATCAGGATCCGGTTATCAATATTATCCTCTCCAAAGCCATGCTGCATGGCATTTTCCACCACCGGCTGAAGCAAAAGCATTTTTAAGATCAGGCAATTCTCCAGCTTCGGATCGATATCAAACTTTATATGAACACTGCTACAGCACCGCCCTTCCTGGATGCACACGTAGTTTTTGATAAATTTTATTTCCTCTGGGATGAAAACGGGCATATCGATCTTTTTGCAACTGTACTCTAACATATTGACCAGGGCCACTATCATCCGCGCGATCTCCTCATTCCCCGCCCGCACCGCCATCCACTTCACGGTATTTAAGGTATTATACAGAAAATGGGAATTGATCTGGGAATTGAGAGCCGTTTGCTCCATGGTCAGCCGTTTCTCTCTTTTTCTATATTTTCACGCATCAGCTTATCCACCTCGGACACCATGGTGTTAAAGCTTAAGGCCAGCTCAGATAAGTCTTTATCTTTCGGTGTCTCCACTTTTGTGGAAAAATCACCGCGGCTGACACGGCTCATGCTCCTTATTAAGCTGGTGACCGGTTTTACAATACCAGCTGACAGGCTTGAAGCGAGAAGAGCCGCGGACACCATACAGGCACCGACCACGGCCGCCCATACCTTACGGAACCGGTCCAGTTCCTGCTTAAGCATTCGTCCGCTGTTGATCTGAATAATCGAGAATCCACTGTTTCCTACGCGGCGTTTGCGAATCGTGCCGCTGTCTCTTCCATAGTCCAGATGAATGGAAAAGTTTCCGTCCTCCTCCACGCCTCCGTCGACTACAGATAGAATCTGCGCCAGATTATATGCCCCCAGGGAAACGTCTGCCGCAGGAAGTCCCGCCATGGACTCCTTCGGCGCAAAGATTACCCGTCCTTCTTCATCCACGACAAACGCCATATCGCTGTCATCCATCTCCATACAGTCTATGGCCTCCTGATCTTTTCATAGCTCAAATCAATCTGTACCAGCCCGATGACGCTGTTTCCCGTATATCGGTTTAAATACGTTACGATACTGACCACCAGAGGATCCGCTGCTCCGGGGTTCAAGTATTTGTAAGCGGCCGGATGCGTTGGTACGGTAATACTTCCGCCTGGCTGGTCTTCCCGAATCTTCGTCCAGTCATTTTCGGCATATTCACGTTTATTCCAGCCAGCATTGGACGAATAGGCGCCTCCGTCAAACGCCAGCAGATAGATGTGATCGATGGAATTATTGGCAATCCGGATGTTCGACAGCGTGCCGTTTATATTGCGCATCAGGTTTAAGCGCTCATAGGCATTCATCTCTGTATAGCCGGAAAACAGGTCGGAGGTAACAGAAAGTCCCAGAACCTGGTTCAGCACCACCTCACTCTGCTTGACGATATCCTGCATCTTCGCCTCCATCAGCCTCAAGGTGTTCTCCTGATACGTCCAGGTCTTATCCTGGTAGAAGTCCTTCACATTCCTGTAGTAAACTACCGCCAGTATCAGCCCCGGAATCAGCGACATCAGTACCATGGCAAGCGTAAATCTCACCTTCAGCGAACTCCTGTTTCCCTTCTCTCTCATCCTTATCCCCCGTTGTTAAAACCAAAATATCCTTTCGTTAGTGCGATATTCCGAAAGCTCCATACAGAATACTTCCGGCTTCATCCTGTATTCCTTCTCTATTAATCCCTGAATCTTATCATAATCTCGTTCCCCGCCATATCTGTCCGATGTGGAGATTCCCACCAGTCTCCCCTCTTCATCTCCAGAATACAGTTAAAATACAGCGTCCTGTTGTCCGTAATCCACAACAGATATACATGATCTCCATCTTTATCCCCCAAAAGCCGTCTCAACGATTCAAAATACCATCGCTCGCCCGTTTCCTTTCTCCGCACTACAGTCATTCCAGCCGTATGCCCGAAGATACCATAGATTTTAGATATTGCCTCGTCAATATCGAGACGATACAGCTCCGCTTTCTGGCTTTCTGCGTAACACTGCCGCAGACCCTCCAGCGTATAAATCCTGATTTCCATAATATCATAAAATCCCGAAAAAATCCGCTCCGTATTTAATTCTTCTCCTTCCATATACTGGGAAAGATCGAGAAACGGGCAGCCAGCTTCACTCTCATACACTGCGGCTGTCCCCTTTGCCTTAACAGCCCGGTACAAACCGGAAGACAGCCTTCTGACATGCAGGACCTGTCCTTGCCCGGATAATGGCTGAAGGATTTTTCTCCCAGATGAGTCCAGAGCTCCGGATCCAAATATTCCACTTTTTAAACCACTGTCTATCATACATTCTCCTCCACATACAAAATAGCCACAGTATAAGCGGGGGATCTGTACAGTTATGCCGTTTTTTCTCCATGTTTATTTTCACAGGCCCCTGCAAAGCACTGAAAAGCGGCGCCTTTCCGCACTGGCATTCAACGCCCCGCCGTCTGCGCGGTGATTTCGAACCTCGCGGCAGTCGCCAAATGGATTCGCTAATGTGTTCATTTGGCTCGTCGCCAACGGAAATAAATGCCGTTTTCTCTTTTCCGGAAAGATTGGCTGTATAAAACAGATGATCTCTGCTATTCTCTCTCCGGTGAACGGCCAGCTCGATCTCCGGATCCCCACAGCCGTATTCTCTGCTCCGCCTTTAAATGCTCCCAGAAACCGGCACCGATCTCTCCCGGCTCTTTTGCAAACAGAATTCGGAGTCCTCCCCTCTTCCACCATGTGTTTCAGTATTTCACAGGCTTTTTAAGGTTCTGTCGCACCTGGGAATGACCGGCCCCAGAATTACCTTCTTTCCCGGCATACCGGCAAAATCCGCCAGGCGCTTTTGCGTCTTCGCATCCATGATATCCCCCGATGCCGCCGCAATCACATCGTATTGGAGCCATCTGCCATAATCCAGATATTCATCAGAGTAATCATAGATTTCATGTTCTTCGTCGAAGCGCTTCGCCAGTCCTTTTACCCATGCATCATCCCAGTAATTTAATTCCCTGTCCAGATAATATTCCGGTTCCCCCTCCGGCAGAAACAACGCCGCTGGAATATCCGGCCCCTTGATAAAACAATTTGACGAGAATGTATTACAATCCATCACGGAATGGAGAGCCTTCAGCCTCCCCATATCGTAATTTTTTAAAATCAGCACGCGGGGAGAGCGGTTAAAATGATATATTTCATGATCTTTCAACATTCTCAGCAGATCCGAGAACATCTCGTAATACGGCTTCCTGATTCTTCCGTCGTTAGTCACAGGACAGCCAGTCCACCGGTCCCGCTCCCGCCAGCATATAAAAATTCACACCCTTTAAACCATTCATCACAGAATACAGGTATCCGAACCGCTCTTCCTCTGCGGTCAGAAGCACTTCCCGGTCAAACCAGGAGCCGGAACCAAATTCCGGCACGAACGGAAAACGGCTGCTGCCGGCCAGATACCGAATTCTCTCCTTCAGCATGGCGGCATCTCCCGGCTCCGGATAGGCATCGATCCCAGCCACCATAAGGCCTGGTATCTCCTCATCTCTGAACCGAGACAGGCGTATAGTTCTGATATGCGCAGTTATGGAAAATCGGTACCGGAAGCTCCAGGCGGTTTATGATGTCCACCAGCCGCCCCAGAGCAGCGAGAATCTCGATACCCTTAAATTCTACCCAGTCCAGGTAATAGCAGAGCGATGAAAAATCGCCTTCCTCAAAGCCGCAGGGCGGTTCTGTCTCCTGAAATCCGCTGTAATTTCTGTGATACCTCTCGCTCATGGCCGCCGCAGTACCGTATCTCTCCACCAGGAATTTACGATACTGTGCCTTCGAGCAGTCCGAGTAATCCATAATATACGGCCTGTCCCGGAAGAAGTTGCACGTCTCATTATCCGCCTGGATCAGGCAGATACAGCCTGCCGCCGCAGTGCCGCTGCAGAATCGGCTTCAGTTTCTGAAAATAAATCTCTGTCTTCTCATACAGCTTGTCACTCGCATAGGAAGGAATAGGAAAGGACCTGTGGCATAGGGATACAAAACCGTGGTTCCCATGGATTTTTTCGCCTGAATCTCCTCATCCATCAGAATCCACTCCGGATATCCGAAACCGGTCATCTCTGCATTGATATGAGGCCCTGGGCGAACGATGACGGCCAGGTTCATTTCCTCGCAGAGGGTCAAAACAGGTCAGATCTTTTCTTCCTCAATCTCTCCAAAATCATACTTTCCTTCCTCATATTCATGGACCGACCAGGGAATATACGTTTCACGATCTCAAATCCCATGCCCCTGATCTGTGACAGAACAAGCCGCCAGTCCTTCTTTTTCGTCCTCCAGTAATGTATCGAGCCACTGTACAGAGGCCTTTCCACTCCGTTTATCCGGATTCCGTCATGTGTGAATTTCACCATGTTATTTCCTCCTCCGGCGCTTCCTTTCAGGACGCGCCTAACCCTTGACTGCTCCCGCCGTCATACCCGCTATCACCTGTTTCTGGAACAGCAGATACATAAAGACTACCGGAACGATCGAGATGACGAAACCGGCGCAGAGGAGACCGTACTGTGTCACGTAAGATCCTTCAACGCGGAGATTGTCATGGAAAGTGTCTTTCTGGCAGGTGTTGAGATCAGCACCAGCCCCAGAAGCAGATCGTTCAGCAGTTTAAAATGTGATGGTAGCCACCGTGGCGATTCCCGGTTTCGCTACCGGAAACACAATGTGAAAGAAGATTCCCGCCCGACCGCACCCGTCGATCGTAGCCGCCTTATCCAGCTCCCTGGGGATCCTCCATGAACCCGTTCATAATAAACATGGCAAAAGAGATGTTCACCGCCGTGTATACGATCATCAGGCCGGACAGATGGTCGATCAGATGAAGCCTTTTAAAGATCAGTACGGACGGAATCAAAAGCGCATGCGCCGGAATCATGATTCCCAGAGAAAATACACGGACAGCAGTCTGCTCTTTGTAACCCTTGTGAGAATATAGCTGGCCATGGACGTAATTACGGTAAGCACCGCCAGCGTTACCAGGCAGACGAGAATACTGTTAACAAAGCTCCGGCCGACCCTGGCTCCCTTCCACGCCTCCGCGTAGTTTGACCACACCGCCGCCTTCGGAAGCCCGAAGGAATTGCTGTAAAATCTCATTGTTATCCTTGAGCGAGGAAAAGACCACCCATATAAAGGGTAAAGCGCTGCCACCGCCGATATGCTCATGATGGCATAGCACAAAAACAGCGGTAACCCCTGTATTTCAGAGATCGTTTCAAAAATCGTTCCACAAGCCTCACCCCTTCTTTCTGTCTGCAAACCAGTTAAACAGTATGGTAACCGTTAATGACACCGCCACAATGGTAATCGTCACCTGCGCTTCCGAGGCCGAAATCCGAATTTACAAAGGCCGATTTATACATGAATACCCCCAGATATGCGGAGCGCACTCCCGGCCCGCCTCCGGTCATGATCCAGGAATGATCGAATGCCTTCAACGATCCGGTCAGACACAGGATGATGCAGATATTCATAAATCCGGTGATCTGCGGCAGGATGACGTGGAAGAATGACTGTAATTTTCCGGCTCCGTCGATCTGCGCGCTCTCGATTAAATCCTCCGGTACCGATTGAAGTGCTCCTAAAAATATGGTTACATAAAGGCCTATGTACTGCCATACCTGCGGCGCCATCACCGCATATAACAGTGTACGCGGATTGGACAGCCAGTTCGTCGCAAATCTCCCCAGACCGACCGCAGTCAGGATTTTATTGAAAATACCGATTTCGCTGTTATAAAACAGGAAAACATCAACCGATGGCAACCGGTGCGATAACCACCGGAAGAAAAATAGATGGTGCGGAAGATCTTCATCCTTCGTCCAGCTGTATAAGAGGTAAGCCAGAAGAATTCCTGCTCCGATCTGGATGATGAGAGAGATCACAGTAAGCTTTACCGTGTTGGAAAATGTGAGTCAGTAGTCGCTGTCCGCCGCAAGCTCCTGTAATTGGCAAGTCCTGCAAAGACCTTCGCAGAAACGCCGTTCCAGGTCGTCAGACTGTACCAGAATGTGAGAATCAGCGGCAGGAACAGAAAGACCGTGTAGATTAAAATGCCGGTGCCAGGAACATCACAGTAACCGGCAGATTATGATATTTTTCAAGTATTTTCTTTTCATGCAATCGCACCTTAAAACGGGGCCGTTCCTTTCGTCCGGAACAGCCCCATTATTTCCCTGTTTATTTATTATTCTTATCCAAAACCGCCTGTACTTTGTCAATCAGCTCCTGCGGCGTCAGCGCTTTGATAAAGAACTCATCTAAGCTGGAATCCATCATATTAACGGCATCCTGATCGGGCATGGTTGTATAGTGGACGGAAATCAGCTTTTTATCCTGGGCATATTTCATCATTTTCTTAAAGATAAGCTTCTGGCTGTCCATGTCAATTTCAATATTCTTTGCCGGAATCATGCCGCTCTTCGTCAGTTCTGCGGATAATTCATCAGAAGCCAGGAAATCGCAGAGCTTCACCATGGCATCATGCTTTGCCGCATCCTCAAAGGAAGCCTTATTAATTTCAAATCCGTATACCGTAAATCCGGTCATGATACCGGCCGGATCGATATCCGCGTCAGGGGAGCATGGGCAAGGGTACAATGATCTCACTGGCTTCCTGAATCTCTTCCGGTATGGACTCAAACATCCATGGATACGTATAGGTCATAGCTGCCTTCCTGTCGGTATAAAGCTGAAGGCTCGCACCCATCCCCATTTGCCACCGTATCCGCAGGAAACATCTTCTGATCGATCATATCCTTTATATTGTTCGCTACCTTAAGCGCATTTTCAGTATTGAAGGTCCTGGTCGCTGCCAGCTCCTCCAGTTCTTTTGCCGCCCCGTCATACTGGCCGTACAGTTCACTGAAAAAGAATTCAGATGGTGTTCCGCCGTTGCCGATCGCGGTGGGATTATGCCCTTTTCGTTAAAAGTTTTGCTGTCTTTAAAAGCTCCTCATAAGTCTTTGGAATGTCCAGACCGTTCTCTTCAAACAGCTGTTTATTAGCCAGGAAAATCCCCTGGTAGATTCAATCGGGATTCCGTAGGTCTTTCCGTCGGAAGCCGTATAATATCCGAAGGAGGTCGGTTCAAATCCGTCTCTCTTTACCTGATCCGACGCGTTAAAGTACTCTTCCCACATCGGCGAAGAGTCCCGCTTCCACCATATCGGTCATCATCGCACCGCCCCAATAGGTAAACACATCCGGCAGATCACCGGAAGCTGTCTGTGTCTTAATCTTTGTCTTATAGTCTTCTGTGCTGTAAGTCTCCAGAGTAATATCCATCGTATCGGCATTCACTTCCTGAAATTCTGAAACTTCGGATAGAAATAGTGATACTTGAGTCCCCTCACCCCAGTTTGTTGCAAGAACCAGTGATACCTTCTTCTTTGGCGCGGCACTCTCTTTCCCCGCTTCCGAAGCCTGTTCCTTTCCTGTTTCTCGGTCTGCGCCTCCTTTGTATCCTGAACCGCCGTCTCCTGGACCTTTGTTTCCTGGAGTCTTTCCACCGCAGGCTGTTAGGCCCGCGCACATTGTTCCGGCAAGAATCAGGGCTGCCGCTTTACAGATACTTTTCCTCATAGTATAAGTCCTCCTCCTTATAGTAGCATCATTCTATTTGAACCTGCGCAGGTATTTCTGATGGTTTTATTATAGGGGAATAGAGGGCGGAAATAAATAGGAATAAATTATGGAAATGTTATAAATTATTACACTATTTACATAAATAATATTATAGCCGCAGAAGAATCCTGGCCAATTTCTTCGAGCCAGGATTCTTCTCCATTATTGATCACAGCCTTCTCTCAGCAGGTTCTCTTTCAGGCAAAACCAAATCGCAGATACAGTTCCTCCGGAGCATCGTTGAGCCTCATAAGCCGAACCATGCTCTGCTCCATTTTTCC
>VOFH01000175.1_pt1 | contig 33199 bp, 27 predicted proteins | sample 5384091 | NCBI WGS metagenome assembly VOFH01 (sample SAMN12384727, study PRJNA508395) | human gut metagenome | isolation source: healthy gut G | host: Homo sapiens
GACGGCCCTCACGGTGTCCGTGCCGAAATCAACTGGAATGACTGGGGATATGCCAACTGGACCAATGACAGCATTACCGCTTTCCCGGCTTTGACTTGTCTGGCCGCTACCTGGAATCCGGACATGTCTGCCAAGTATGGCAAGGCCATCGGTGAGGAAGCGCGCTATCGTGAAAAGGATGTGTTGCTGGGCCCCGGCGTCAACATCTACCGCACTCCGATGAACGGGCGTAATTTTGAATATATGGGCGAGGACCCTTATCTGGCCAGTGTGATGTGCGTACCTTACATCCAGGAGTTGCAGAAGAACGGAGTGGCAGCTTGTGTCAAGCACTATGCGCTGAACAACCAGGAACTGTGGCGCGGACATATTGATGTGAATCTTAGCGACCGTGCTTTGCATGAAATCTATCTGCCTGCATTCAAGGCTGCGGTAGAAGAAGGAGGTGCCTGGAGCATTATGGGCGCTTACAATAAGATTCGCGGCCAGCATGCCTGCCATAATGATTTTGCGTTAAACAAGATTCTGAAAGGCGACTGGAAATTCGACGGCTGTGTCATTACCGACTGGGGCGGTGCACACGACACCTATGAGGCATGCCTTGGGTAAAAGGAGATTCCTTCTATTGTCCAGTCGTGGTATTTAGGCTCTGTTGGTGGGGAGGCGCTGGCTGATGTGTTGAGTGGAGAGGTGACTCCCAGTGGTAAACTTCCTTTCTCTTATCCGGTGAAACTGGAGGATTGTCCGGCTCATTTCTTTGGGGAAATCAGTTATCCGGGCGATAGCATCCGTCAAGAATATAAAGAAGATATTCTGGTTGGCTATCGTTGGTATGATACGAAGAAGGTGCAGCCACTTTTTTTCCTTTTGGTTATGGCATGAGTTATACTACCTTTGAGTATAGTAAACCTGTAATATCGGCTCAAACAATGAATACTGATGGCAGTATAGATGTTTCTGTAAAGGTTAAGAATACAGGAAAAGTAGCAGGGAAAGAGATTATCCAACTATACATTGGTGATGAGGAGTGTAGTGTCCTCCGTCCGGTTAAGGAATTGAAAGATTTTCGGAAGGTACAACTTCTTCCGAATGAAGAAAATTCAAGGCATACATTGCCGCCTCTTCTTCTGATATTCGCGGTACGGTGACATTCGAATATATTCAATAATAAAGTTAACGGGTTGATACACAGCGCTTAGTGGACATATAGATACAGAGTGGCGGATATATATACTCACCATCGTGTATCTATATGTCCACTATGATGAGTATGTATGTCCACCAAACTGAAAGACGATGTTTTATGATTGTTTACTGAATACCCTGTTTCAGTTTCTTCTGATACTCATCCGAATTCAGTATCTCCAGCGCCTTTTGTATACTCTCATTGGTGGTATTCATTACCCGGAAATATTCGTTCATATCCCAAAGATCACGGGCTATTAGTGCTTTAAGCTGCGTCTTGATAAGAGGGAGCGACTTCTGATATTGCTCTTCATTGAACTTCACTCCTTCTTTCTCTCCGATTTCTTTAGATTGGCGAGCATGTCATCATCGACTACGAACTTCTCATCAAACGATTCGAACTTCTTGTATTTGTTTTTCAACTCTTTCCGGTGTCCTTCGATAAACTGCATGGTGAATTTAATCACGGCTCCTTTAGCTACCAGATTACGGTGATAATCCGTATAAAGAGTAGTGTCGATAGGTACGAAATAATCCGGCATGATACCACCTCCACCATAGACGGTACGTCCTAGCTTCTTGGTTTGTACTTTCAGCGAATCCGGGAAGTGAATACTGTCAGCATTCATCAGTTCACCGTGGTTGAAACGTTCTATCAGATCCTTGTTGTAATCAACAGTACTGTCGTACGGTTTTTGGATGGAACGACCCGATGGAGTATAATAGCGTGCAATAGTCAAACGAATCATGGAACCGTCCGGCAGGTCGATAGGACGTTGCACCAATCCTTTGCCGAAAGAGCGGCGTCCTACAATAATTCCTCTGTCCCAATCCTGCACTGCACCGCTGACAATTTCGCTGGCGGAAGCCGTATATTCATCTACTAGGATGATAAGACGTCCATTACGGAAATCTCCGTTTCCTTTGGCGTAGAAATCACTGCGTTTGGCAGTCCGTCCTTCCGTGTAGACAATCAATTCTTTTTGCCCCAGGAATTCGTTGGCAAGGTCGATGGCTGCATTCAGGTAACCACCTCCGTTTCCTTGCAGGTCGAGAATCATATCCTTCATACCTTGCTTCTGAAGGCTTGTCATTGCTTTCTTGAATTCTTCGGCAGTGGTTGCTCCGAAGCGGTTGATGCGGATATAACCCGTTTTAGGCTGAATCATGTAGGAGGCATCGAGGCTAAGGATAGGTATCTTGTCTCTTTTCACTGTAAACAATAAAGGGTCTTGCACGCCACGACGAACGATTGTCAGATTGACTTTCGAACCTTTCGGACCACGAAGACGCTTCATAATATCTTCCGTACTCATTTTCACTCCGGCAATGGCGCTGTCATTGACCGCAACAATACGGTCACCGGCAAGGATGCCGACTTTCTCGGAAGGTCCGTTGCTGACGGGTTGCACTACTAACAGGGTGTCTTCAATCATCTGAAACTGAACTCCAATACCTTCGAAGTTACCTTGAAGAGGTTCGTTCATTTTCTTCACTTCTTCTGCGTCCGAGTAGGTAGAGTGCGGGTCGAGTTGTGCCAGCATCTTGATGATGGCTTCTTCCACCAACTTGTCTTCATCTACTTTGTCTACATAGAAATGGGAGATTGCGAACTCTGCCATTTGTAGCTTGCGCATGGCTTCAGAACCGAAATTTTGGGCCTGTAAGGCTGATACTGCCCACAGGCAAGCCAAAAGGACGTATATTTTAATCTTATTCATAATCTTTTTATATAATAGCGAGTATTAACAACCGGGCACAATACGCCTGCATCCTTCTCAACTCTCAACTTATCCTCATTCCTTTGGGAATAAACTGGCTGATATCTTTATTATAGGTTAATAACTCGCGTACAATTGTAGAGCTGACGCAAGTCAGTTCCGGTTCTGTGAAGAGCAGGATGGTTTCAATCCCTGCCAGTTTGCGGTTAATGTCTGCAATGGTTTCTTCATACTCGAAATCCTTCACCGTACGGATACCGCGGACAATGAACCTGGCCCCTACTTCCTGTGCAAAATCAATTGTCAGACAGTCATAGGACATCACTGGATACGAGGTTCGTCTTATAAAGTTCCCGAATCATTTCCTCTCTTTTCTCAATGGGGAAGTAGGTATTCTTGTTCTCATTGATACCGATTCCTATCACAATTTCGTCCATAAAGGTAAGTGCACGTTCCACTACCGAGTAATGTCCGATGGTGAAAGGGTCGAAAGTACCCGGGAATATTGCTTTTCTCATGATGCCAAGTCTTCTTCTATAACCAGATTGTCTATAATAAAGTTCTGTCGTTCCATGGTATTTTTGCCCATGTAGAATTCGAGTAGTTCTTTTACCGCATCCGTTTTGCGCAGTGTCACCTGCTCCAGACGCATATCTTTACCAATGAAATGTTTGAACTCATCCGGTGAGATTTCTCCCAAACCTTTAAATCGGGTGATCTCCGGATTCGGTCCTAGTTCATTGATAGCATTGATGCGTTCTTCCTCGCTGTAGCAGTAATTTGTCTTTTTCTTGTTGCGTACACGGAACAAAGGCGTCTGCAGGATATATACATGTCCTTTCTTGATGAGATCAGGGAAGAATTGCAGGAAGAAAGTAATCAGCAACAGGCGGATGTGCATACCGTCCACATCGGCATCGGTTGCTACGATTACTTTGTTGTAGCGTAATCCTTCAATACCATCTTCTATATTCAGGGCTGCTTGAAGCAGGTTGAATTCCTCGTTCTCGTAAACCACTTTTTTGGTCAGTCCGAAAGAGTTCAATGGTTTACCACGGAGACTGAATACTGCTTGGGTGTTGACATCACGACTTTTGGTGATGGAACCGCTTGCAGAGTCTCCCTCGGTGATAAAGATGCAGGAGTCTTCCTCCAGTCCTTTGCCTTTCGGATCGTTGAGGTGTATGCGGCAGTCACGTAGTTTGCGGTTGTGCAGGTTGGCTTTCTTGGCACGTTCACGGGCAAGTTTCGTTACCCCTGCAATGGCTTTACGCTCCTTTTCAGATTCTTGTATCTTTTGTTGAATTGCTTCGGCTATGTCCGCATTCTTGTGCAGGAAGTTGTCCACTTCCTGTTTGATAAAGTCGCCTACATACTTATTGACCGTTACGCCACCGGGAACCATATTGGTAGAACCCAGTTTAGTTTTCGTCTGACTTTCGAAGATCGGTTCTTCCACATTGACGGCAATGGCGGCAACCAATCCATTACGGATATCGGTGTAGTCCATGTTCTTGTTGAAGAACTCTTTGATGGTACGGGCAATGTGTTCTTTGAAGGCACTTTGATGCGTACCACCTTGGGTAGTATGCTGTCCGTTTACGAAAGAATAATATTCCTCTCCATACTGGTTGGTATGCGTAAAGGCTATTTCGATGTCTTCCCCTTTCAGGTGGATGATCGGGTAAAGCCCGGTTGCCGTCATGTTGTCGTTCAAAAGGTCTACCAGACCGTTGCGCGACAAGATACGGTGTCCGTTATAGATGATAGCAAGCCCCGTATTGAGATAAGTATAGTTGCGTAGCAGTGTCTCAATAAATTCGGGCTTGAAACAGTAATTCAGGAATAGTGTATTATCCGGTTCAAAGAAGATGTAAGTTCCGTTTTCTTCTTCGGTATTCTTTGTCTCATCGGTCAGTAAGTTTCCTTTTGAGAAAGTGGCGATACGCACTTTGCCGTCGCGGTAACTGCGTACCTCGAAACGGGAGCTTAAAGCGTTGACGGCTTTCACACCGACACCATTCAGTCCGACACTTTTCTTAAATGCCTTGCTGTCGTATTTACCACCGGTATTCAGCATGCTGACAGCCTCGATGAGTTTTCCTGTGGGATGCCTCGTCCGTAGTCGCGTACACTGACACGAAGGTTTTCTTCAACGGTAATCTCGATTTTCTTACCGGCTTGCATTTTGAACTCGTCAATACTGTTGTCAATTACTTCTTTCAGGAGGACATAGATTCCATCTTCGGCATGTGCACCGTCGCCCAGCCTTCCGATATACATACCGGGGCGTGTGCGTACATGTTCCATGTCACTCAAGTGGCGGATGTTGTCGTCAGTGTACTCTACTGCATTGTTGTTGTCTACAGGTATCAATTCGTTCTCTTCCATAGCTGTTTTTTTATTTTATCTCTTTGATGAACGCACGGCGGCGCTTATGTTGTTGAGTCTCAAAGTAATCCCATTGTGCCTGAACTTTTCCATTCAGTTCCAGTTCGGGGTTGCTTTCCGCAAAGATAAAACCTAATTTTTGATAAACTGGAATTAAATCGGAAAATAACAAAGCGTTAACACCTTTATTTTGATATTCCGGTTTCACTGCAACGAGTAGCAGATCAAGCATTTTGGCACGACGTTTCATGAATAATGCCTTTAACAGATAGAACCATCCGAGCGGCAACAGACGTCCGTTTGATTTCTGTAAAGCTTCAGCGAGAGATGGCATAGAGATACCTACACAGACTAGTTCATCATTGGCATCAGTAATCAGTGTAACCATCCGTAAGTCAAGGATCGGCAGATACATTTTCACGTATTGGTCGATTTGCCGCTGTGCCAGCGGAGAATAACCATAAAGTGGACTATATGCTTCGTTCATCAGTTCGAAAATCTTCTGTCCATAGTCTTTGGCTATCTTTCTTCCGGAAGTATATTTCTTTATCTTAAGGTTGTATTTTCGTTGGATCAGTTCGGAGATACGCTTATGTTTGTCGGGAATAGCATCCGGTATGTAGATTTTGTATTCCACCCAGTCGGCATCTTTCTCGAAGCCTAGTTTTTCCATGTGTACCGGATAGTACGGGTAGTTGTAGATAGTGGCCATGGTGCTAAGCTGGTCGAATCCTTCGATCAGCATTCCTTCCGCATCGAAATCAGTAAATCCGAGAGGACCGGCAATATGAGTCATACCCCGTTCTTTTCCCCATTCTTCCACTGTTTTGATAAGTGCGGATGATACTTCGGGATCGTCGATGAAGTCTATCCATCCGAAACGAACGTTTTTACATTCCCACTTCTTGTTTGCCTGGTTATTGATAATTGCAGCTACACGTCCTACTATTTTATCGTCCCGATATGCGAGGAAATAATCAGCTTCACAGAATTCGAATGCTGCATTTTTCTTCTTGTTGAAGGTGTTGAGCATGTCGTCATAGAGGTCAGGCACAGAGTAAGGGTTGCCCTTGTACATTCTGTAATTGAAACGGATAAATTTCTTAAGCTCTCTCTTTGTGGAGACTTTCTTGATTGTAATAGCCATATCTCGTATTTATGATTTGAGGAGGCAAAGATACGTGATAATCTTTAAATTACAACGCGCTAGAAAGAGAAAATATAGTCTCTGGACGATTAGGGAGTGGACTGTAAATATGAAGAATACCGGAAATGATGATCATACATTCATTGCCGGTATTCTTTTTCTGTTTTTGTAGGCCGTTTATTGGCTGATGTGTCCTTCGAAAGGCGAGGCAGGTAAACCGGCTGCGTTGTATAAGTTAGCATCATCGGGATTATCTCCCCAAGCATATCGTACAGAGATCGGTTGCTGTATTTCCTTATTCCATACTATTACTTTATTGTTTTCGATTTTAGCCTGTGCCCATTGGTATTTTCCATCTGCGCCGGCAATGGCGAATCCTGATAAATAGCCATATTTATTACGAGCTACTAGTTGCTCTTCACAAGCGTTCAAAGGTGATCTCCAGTGTATCTCCAATTCTTTTTACCGACTGGAATATCGGGCCGGTGCAAACAATAGAGTTATATCCGTAATCATTGTGGAGAGCATGCAAAGCAAGTCGTTTACCTACATCTTGTTTGTTGCGGGGATGTATGTCATTTTCTTCACCGATGTCTATAATGACGGCCTGTCCTGTATGTGGTAAGGCCAGTGTCTTCGACTGTGTATCCCGCAGGTTTGCCCAATGGCTCTCGGAAGGCTGCTTGGCCGGAGACATGAAGTCTGCTAATTGAACCCAATAGAATGGGAATTCGTTATTCCATCTACTTCTCCAGTCTGTAATTAAAGCCGGAAATAAATCAATGTATTCGTTGGCACGAGCGGCATTGTTTTCTCCCTGATACCAGATCACCCCTTTCATTCCCAGACCTACCAGCGGATGAATCATTGCGTTGAATAGCAAAGAAGGAAAAGCGTTAGGACCGTATTCTACATAATCATATTGTGCACTCGATACTGCTACTTTATATTTCCAATTATCACACAAAGGGAAAATCCGGTTGTTAACTTTCAGGTATACTTCATCTTTAGGGACCATATAGTCCGCCTCCTCCACGATAGTCGGATATTTTAATAGTGATGGTATTCTGCTCCTTTAATACTTCTGCCGGGATCTTGTATAGACGTTTCAGATCATATCCTACCGTTCGTCCTACTTCATGTCCGTTAACCCAGGTAATGTCATCGTCGTCGATAGTACCGAGACTCAATTCTGCATCCTGTCCTAAACAGTTGACCGGTATGGAAAACTGATAAGTAAACCATACAACTCCATCTATACCGGATAACTCCTCATTTGACCATAATGACGGAACAATATGCTCCTTCCAGTTTTCTGTAGAGGTGTTTTCTAAATACCATTTCTCTTTTTCTCCCGGTTCATTTATGATGGCTTGTTCGAATTCCTTTTTGACTTTGTCACTGTGTTTGATGTATTCTTCGAATTCAGAAGAACGCATACGGGCTAATGATTTTTCATATTTCGGAAAATGATCTATCACTTCCATACTCATCCAGGTCTCGATGTCCGTACCACCCCACGAGGAGTTAATGAATCCGATAGGAATATTGAGTTTTTGGTATAATTCACGCGCAAAGAAATAGCCGACAGCTGAAAAATTAGAAGCGGAGGCGGGTGAACATACTTCCCATTTACCTTTTAAGTTGGTTTTAGGAGTGTGTCCCATTTCTTGAATTACGTTGAATGAACGGATTTGAGGGTAATTGGCAGTTGCGACTTCTTCGGTAGCATGATTAGCGCTACGCAGACGAAACTCCATATTTGACTGTCCGCTACAGATCCATACTTCACCGATTAAAATATCTGTAAATGATAAAGTCTGCTTGAGGCTTTTTACATTTAGAGTATACGGTCCACCGGCTTGCATAGGAGGTAGGCTGACTGACCATTTCCCATTTTTATCGGTTCGGGTACTCTTTTGAGCATTTCCTAATGTTACGCTAATTCGCTCACCGGCACTGGCAGTTCCCCATATATTGATTGGCTTCTCACGTTGCAGCACCATGTGGTCTGAAAAGAAAGAAGGTACGGAAAGCTGTGCCATTATTTGTGATAGGACAAATAACAAGCAAACTGTTAATGATAGAAGTTTTTTCATCCGATGAGTATTTGGTGATTATTCATTAATATATTCTTTGGGAAGCAATATCTTACGAAGCGTATCGGCAAAGATTGCAGCCATGCGCTGTTGAATAAATGAATGTTCTCCATGTGGCGGATGCCATCCAAATACTTCTCCATGAGTCTCTTGTGAATCCCCAGTGTAAATTAGGCTATATTGTTTTCCTGTAACCGGATGTTTCTGGTTTTTGGAGAATCCGATGTATCTGTCGAATTCTACTACCGGGAATCCCCATTTTTCTGCCAGTTTTCGGACCGAAGTGTTGAATATCGGACGACTGTCATGCCAATGAGTACATAAGACAATAGAAGCAGGTTTCCCATAAGGAGTGTTGTAATATCTGGATTTTGGATTGAATTTCTGGTTATAACAGTCTGATATGTAGCGCTTGATGACATAATCATAGCAAATGGCATAGTCGGAAGCATCAAAAGGAGTTTTATAATCCTTGTAGTTCTCTTTTAAGTTTGCTTCGTTATATACGTCTTTTTCATGTACTTGCATCAAGACGAATACATCAATGTTATCGAACTCTTCCGGGGTATAGAGAGTGCCGTCCAGCATTTTATTTGCAGTGTGAGCAATAGATTCTGCACTTACAGCCCGATTGATGGGGATGGCGTGAAGGGCACGACATCCCATTTCAAACCACTTATTGTTAGGTTCGGCAAAAGATGCTCCGGATAATAAAATGGTATAAGTGTCTTTATTTTGGGCTATTCCTGCTAAAGCGAGCAGGCAAATGAATGTGAATAAGGTGATTCTTTTGTACATAGTTATCGTTGATTGATTAATTGGTGAATAAAATCAAGTTCAAGTGAATGTTTTCCGGCTTGTAAAGTTATCGATTTTTGGGGTTCTGGCATTGTAAAAGGAACAAATGTTGCAGAAGTACCTGCCGGAATATCGATTGTATAACGGATACAGTCATTAGTTTGACGAACCCAGTTGATATTTAACCAGCCATAGGGAGTATTATAGCGTATGGTAAGTTCATTCATGTCTGCCGGAAAGAAAGGTTTTAGCAAAATATGCTTGAATCCGGGATGTTTTTCATCTATCTGAATTCCTCCCAGTCCTTTGTATAGCCATGCTCCTATTTCTCCGAACATAATATGGTTATATGAGTTGTCGATAACGACATCTGTCCGCCAATTTTCATGTAGAGTTGTAGCACCTTGTTTGATCCAGTACCCCCAGGAAGGATAGGTGTCTTGTGATGCGACTTTGTAAGCTGTTTCTGCATATCCGTTATCTGACATGGCGGAAAGTAGGGCTTTGCTTCCTAATAAACCGACGTCCAGATGATAATCGTCTTTTTCTACCAATTCATGTAGTCTGGCAGCAACTTTCTTTTTATCTTCTTCCGGAACGATTCCCCAGTATAATGGCATGGCAAGTTCTGTCTGTGTTCCCTCTGCATATATTCCTGTTTCCTTATTGAGAAAACTGGTGTTGATAGCCTCTTTTATTTTTTGTGCCAGCGTGTTATAATAGGAGGCATCTTCGGCATATCCGAAAAGTCTGGCTGCTTTGGCCAGAATACAGACGTCCGTATAATAATAGATAGAGGAAGTCAAGGTTATATTGCTTTTTGAGCGTACAGGTACCCAGTCGCCCAGTCCCCAGTCTGTAAGATGATTGGTTGATATGGATTCTATATAGGAGACATATTTTTTGATTGGTCCGTACATGCGGCGGAGTAATGTGGTATCTCCGTAAAATCGATAAATTTCCCAAGGGATAATGGCGACAGCACTCGTCCAGTCGACCCTGTTGGCCCAATCATAGCCCCATACAGAAGTTGGGATGATACATGGGAGGATTCCGTTGTCTTTTTGTTCATCACAAAAGTCGTTCATCCATTTCTCATATATAGAGATACCATCGAAATTGTATAATCCTGTTTCTATGGTAATATGTGCGTCTCCTGTCCAGCCATTTTTTTCCCGTTGAGGGCAGTCAGTCGGGTAACCGAACAAGTTGGCTAAATAGGAACTGTTAGTGGCTTTCCATATTTTGTTTAGCAGATCGGATGACGAAGACCAGTAGCCGATGGCCGGAATATCACTGTGCATTTCTACTGCAATAAGATTTTCGTCGGATAATTGAATAGGGGCAGATGATGAGACTTCTACAAACTGAAAACCTTTGTAGTTGAATTTGGGCATGAATCTATCTTGCTTTCCGCTAAGTATGACGATGTCTGTTTGAAAAGGATCGCTGTCGTCTGTCGGCCGGTAGTGATAATCTATATTTGCCATGTTTACCATACCGTTTTTGTCTAAAAGTTCCCCATGTTTCAGGCGCAGTTTTGTTCCTTTTTTCCCTTTCACTTTTAGCTCGGTGACACCTGCAATGTTTTTGGGGAAATGATAGACGTAGCAGCTGTCATTTATTTTTTTGCATTGAGTTGCTGTATAGCGGGCCGTTTCACGAATCGGATGCATAACTTGTGATTTGATCGTTTCCGTAGGCGATTCGGTTTCTTGTGCATGATACCATCCGGTAGCGTTGAATCCGGGGAGTCCCAGCCTGCTAATTCTTTCTGTGCATCATAATGCTCGGCTGTATAGATGCTGTTGAAAATAACCGGGCTGTCAGTTGTTTGCCAGGTTGAGTCAGTACCCAGATATTCTGTTGTTCCATCTGTGTAACGCAGATGTAGTTGTGCTGTGAATTTAGGGCGGTTTCTCCATGAAGCCTTGTCGAAAAACCATACTGCTGTGGATTGATGATTATACCAGCCGTTCCCCAGTTGTACTCCTATTACATTTTCACCCAGAGATAGTAATGACGTAACATCATGAGTGACTGATAGTATACGTTTGTCGAAATGTGTATACATAGGGTCCAGGAAATGATTTCCTGCCCGTTGCCCGTTGACAGAGAGCTCATGCAGGCCTGCCGATGCAATAGTGAGTAAGGCTTGCTCGATTGTTTTGTCTAATTGGAAGCTCTTTCTATAATAGGGTGCCGGACGGTATGTGATGTCATGTTTGTCAGTAATCCATTCCCCTTTCCAGTTGTCGGGTGATAAACATCCTGTCGTGAAGGAGGATATTGGAGAAAATGTAGTTTTCTGTTTGGAAGAGGTTTGATAGCCTATTTTCCAATAATACGTTGTATATGAATCTAATGGTTGTCCATCATAGGAGACTCTTATGGGAGCTCCTATGATGGATTTGTTCCAATAACCGGACTGTCTGCCTGATAATTGAGTACTGTCTGTTGATAGCCATATCTCAACTCTGTTGATACTATCTTCCTCTAGCAGCGGAAGTTTCCAGGAGAGTCTGGGAGTTTGAGTATCTACTCCTACAGGAACGGGTATATTCTCACATTTTAATTCAAATGGCGTTTTTAGCTCTTGAGGTGCACATGAGAATAGGGTTGTACCCAATAAATACAAATAGGACCGAATTGAAATATGAGCCATATTGGTTAGTTGGTTAGTGATGAATTTACTTTTTTCTTCTCTCTTCGAGTTCTGTTGATATTTCATATAATCTTTTTTCATTTAACGGATAACGTGAAATGAAGAATGCTGATAGCATGGTGGCAATTGCCGGGAAGATACTCATCATCATACAAATGCCGGTTTGAGCAAAGTCGGATTGGATTACATTTGCTTTGAAACCGAAATAGGCCAGTAGCCATCCAGTCAAAGCACCTCCGATTGTCCAACCGAACTTTTGAGACATGGACGAAGAAGAGAATATCAGGCCGGTTGCCCGTCTTCCGGTTTTCCATTCGGAATAGTCTGATATATCTGCATACATAGACCATAATAAAGGAGAAATAATACCCGCACAGATACTTATTAAGACCTGTAAACAAAGAATCCCCCAGATAAAATCTTTAGGAAGGAAGTAGAATAAAACACTTAGAATGGTAGCGCCAACCATTGCTACAAAATAAGTTTTCTTTTTACCGATTCTTTTGGTGAGTGACGGCACAAACATGATTCCGAGAATATTGGCGGCTTGTCCTAATACCAAGTAGATCGTGATTAGAGTAATGGCACTATTCATGAATGAGAAAGAGAATGTATCGGAGCTGTCTACATAATATTTGAAATAGAATACAGCAGAACCGTCACGAAGAGAATTGAACACTAATGCCATGATTCCTGCGCATAAAAGAATCCACCAGGGTTTGTTTCTGCCCAGATCTTTCAGATCTTCTTTCAGTGATCCTTTTTCTTCCTTTATGGGCTGCACTCTTTCTTTTGTCCATAGAAAAGTTAATAAGAACATTCCACTAGCCATAATCGCAAATACGACTGCAGCCATCTGCCAGCCGAAAGCGATGTCAGGTATGTTTTCCGTTATCTTCATTTTACTGAATATATCAACCAGTGGCTCAATGAGGAATAGTACCAGAATACTTCCTCCAAAAGCAAATGTCATGCGGTAGGAGGAGAACTCTGTGCGTACTTGTGGATTGGCAGACATTACTCCTAATAGAGATGCGTACGGAACATTGATTAATGAATATACCATCATCATAAGGGTATATGTGGCATAGGCAAATATTATTTTGGTAGTCATGTTATCTCCAAAAGATGAGAAGGTCAGTATACCACAGATGCCGAATGGTATGGCTACCCATAGTAGGTAGGGGCGAAATTTACCCCAGCGTGAGCTTGTCCGGTCGCCTAATATTCCGACAAACGGATCGAGGAAAGTGTCCCAAATGCGTGTGATAAGGAACATTGTTCCTACCACTGCCGAAGAGATACCTACCACGTCTGTGTAGAAAATAGCAGATACATTGTGAATAACTTCCAAAACATGGAAGAAGCAGCATCTCTAATCCATACCCGATTTTTTCTCTTAGTTTTATGTTTTCCATGGTGATGTATTTATTGTTTCAGGTATTGTTTATTGTGGTTTACCATAGTAATGATCCGCTTCACAGATTCTATAGAACGGAAACCGTCGGTTGGTGTGTGCAGACAATAATCTACAAGCTGGCTTACTGTTGATTCGGCTACATGAAGACGGGTGTCCGAAGACGCATAATAGATATAAATTTTTCCGTTATCATCTTCAATCCATCCATTTGAGAATAATACATTCGATACATCACCGATTCTTTCTTCTCCTATAGGGGCCATGAAATAACCTGCAGGTTCAGCTATAATTTCTGTCGGATCTTCTAAAGAAGTCATATATAAGTATAATACATAGCGTAATCCGGCTGCGCATCCTCTTACACCATGTGCTAAATGTAACCATCCTTGTGGAGTTTTAATGGGGTGTGGTCCTTCTCCATTTTTTTTACCTCCTTGATCGTATGATAAAACCGTTTATTGATGATTTTTTCCTCTTTTATTTCGGCATGACAGATGTCATCTATGAGTGCCCATCCGATACCTCCTCCATTGCCGGCGTCAATAAAACCATCTTGAGGGCGGGTATACAGGGCATACTTCCCATTCACAAATTCCGGATGAAGCACTACGTTACGTTGCTGGCTCGGAGATTTCAGATCCGGCAAGCGTTGCCATGTTTTCAGGTCTTTTGTTCGTGCAATACCTGCAACGGCTACTGCGGAAGATAAATCACCGGCTGGAGCGTTTGTATCTTTGCGTTCCGCACAAAAATGCCATAAATCCATCCATCTTCATGTGCGGTCAGGCGCATATCGTACATATTGGTATCAGGAATGTCTGTCTCCGGCATTTCTATCGGATAATCCCAAAAACGAAATCCGTCTACGGGACTATTACTTTCTGCTACTGCAAAGAATGATTTTCGGTCTGCTCCTTCCACACGCGCCACAAGATAGTATTTATGATTGATCTTGATGGCTCCCGTATTCATTACAGCGTTGATGCCAATTCTTTCTTCCATGAATGGGTTTTGTTTTTCATCAAAATCATACTTCCAGATGAGTGGTGCATGTTCTGCTGTTAATACAGGGTGGTAGTAACGTTTATATATACCGTTGCTATTGTTACATATCTCATTTTTTCGGTTGATAAGAGCTTCATAATTTTGTGTTAGCTCTTCTAATCTATTACTTTTCATATTCTATAGTTATTTTTCTCGGTTAATTATTCTATAATTAAAACCCAGTCATTTCCTTTTCCCTTTGTGGGAGAGGATACGGGAATGGTATCTGCTGTTGTATTTTGATAGAATGTGATTCTTCCATTGCGAGGATTCATCCACTTTAAAGACCGTTTGGATGCCTTCATTGAAGGCAAATAAATCGTTCTCTCTCCACCTTGTGGAAAATATACTAATAAGTAGTCTTTGTTGCCGAATGCTACGGGATAGTTTTTATTTTCTAAAGGTACATCGCCAAAGATGGTTTGTAGGTTTTTCCTTGAGTAAAATCAAATTTCTCCCATAATCTGCGAAAGTGAATTAAATCCCAGGCTCCTTGTTTATCCATTGATTGGTACCATGGAGTGTCGGCGTCACATTTAGGCTCATGTCCGGTATCAAACATCTGCCATATATCATTACAGCCGTATGTATATCCACAAGCTCCGCTGAACATACTTTGGTAAAGTGTATGGCGGATATCATCATCTCCAAATCTTCCATTTTCTTTTTTGAAATTGATCGGAATATTTTCATATCGGGGTTCTCCGTCCATGCATGGCTTGTGTGGTTCCTTATTTAAATCGGGCAAAAGCAGACGTTGATAGATTGCGAAATCTTGTTGTGCGTGTCCGGATTGACACATATTAAAATCCAGCCACGAAGCATTGTGAAACCAGAACGAGGATGAGTGCTCTCCATGAGGATGATAGGTCATCAAATGGTTTTTGTCTACACTTTTAATACCGGTTGCTAATGCATTCCAAATGGCAAAGTTTTTTCCGTCTCCACTTCGATCACCTCCTATTATCCATATCAGATTGGGTGCGTTCATATAGCGTTCTCCTAACCATTTGCCGTATCTATATGCATTTTCCGGTGTAAAAATCTCCGGTCCTTTTCCCCATTGTTTGTCTACCTTATCTCCCCAGGTTGGTAGTAGAGCTATGTATAAACCTTTGGCTGCTGCCAGAGAAATAACTTTGTCTACATGAGTGAAATAGCCGGGAGCGGGCTTGTCAATATTGCCGTCAATTAACTTAGGTTCTCCGTTAGATGAAACATCCATATCATCTAATTCATCCAGGATTACCGTTTGTATGACGGTAAATCCTTTTTTTCTCTGCGATTCTCCAAATATAGTTCAGTCTCTTTGTCATTTAAGCGGCTGATGAGTTCCCATGCTGTATCTCCTATGTAGAGAAAAGAAGTTCCGTCACTGTATTCTAGGTAACGTCCTGAAGAATTTACCCTTAAGTTTCCTTTGGATAGATTCGTGGCGTTTCCTGTCCACCGATCTTCTTGGGCGGAAGTTCCAGTTATACAAAGCATGAGTAAAATATAGCAGATGGAGAATCGTTTGAACATAATTCTATTTTTTAAGGTACTTGTATATTTCTCAATGATAGGCATTTGCGGTCTGTCTTTTCCCGTCTTTGGGGGTAATTGCCATGAAATAGCTATCCCACCACGGACCCGCAGCCCAATATGTACCATTGATTCCGTTTTCTTGTAAATATCCCAAGAATAAGTCGAGGGTTTCATTCCAACGGGGATCATTGTCGGGAATTCCATATTCTCCGATAAAACCATGAAATTTATTCTGTTTGATCCATTCTACAAATGGTTTTACCCGGTCGATACCTTTCTCCGGATAACATTCTTCCTCTTCGTATGAATATCTGTACGTACCGGATGCATCCTTGTCAAAATATACATGAGCTTCAAAGGCAAGGTTATTAGCCGGGTCTTTTAAGAATTTGAGTGTATCACTCTGTTCAATCCAACGCTCTGCTGATGACCAGTCATTGCCGCCTACCATGATAAGAGTATTTGTGTCGACCTCCCGAATGGCATTGATGGACGCTTGTGCCATGTCGAACCACTTGGTTTCCGGGGCCAGATCATGTGGTTCGTTCATTAGCCCGTAACCATATATGTTTTTAAAAGTGGAGAATTCTTTAGCGATAGCTTGCCAGAAAGAAGCCAGGTCTTCGATTGTTAATCCGTTGTTTCCAATGAGGGTATGTTCGTTGTTCATGAAGCGGCGACAGTAATTATGTAAGTCAAGAATAACCACCATATCGCGTTTCTCTGCTGCTCTGACCAATTCTTTCATTTTATTGAGGTCATGCTGGTTTAGCGGTCCTTTTAAGTCAAGTTGTAGCCGTTCCCATTTGAATGGTAACCGGATAAGTTTCAGCCCTTTCTTTTGCCAATATTCGAGGTCTTGATCTGTCGGGTAGGTATAGTCTTTATTATACTCACCGGGGAAAGATGAACCGAAGTCCGCGCATGCCAAGTTTACTCCGTAAGGTTCACCTGTCTCTTTTACCGGAGGTTGATTACTTTTACATCCATTTAGAGTAAGAAGGCTAAGTAGTAGAAAAGCCGAAATAAAAACTTTTTTCATAATGTTCTGTTTAATAGGGTGATTGAAGATTCCAGCCTTTTACAATAACTGGAGATTCCAAATTTATTTTTAATATTTTTGATTCCTGTGGATTAAGCCATATATAGTTCTCCGAAACGATAAGTTGGTCCATCTTTTCTGGTACTTCTACGTGTACTCCGATAGCAGGGTGCTTTCCTGTATTTGTTAAAGTCACCATATTGCCTGTGCGTTCCATTTTAATTTCTGTTTGGGGCATTGATACGATGGAGCCCGGACGTACTTCGTAATTGGTAAAGTAATAATTCCGATATATATTTTTGTTGTCTTTGATTATGTCCAAGACAAAGAATAACATGGTCGATTTGGTTTGTTCTCTATTCAGACTTATTTCTCCTAATTTTTGACAACATTCTCATCGCCAGTGCCGTTAAAAGTATGGGTGGCAACAGTGTCTAGTAGTGCATTGTATATAGACACTTTGACCTGATAAGGTTCTTTTTCTCCAATATTTGGCAATCGTCAAGTAGATAGACAGGAAGACTGACTTCTTGACTGGCAAGATTGCTGCGGTCAAATAGCATGACTGCCGCTAGCGGGGCAAAAGACTTTTGCACAAAATAGTGAACGGGTTTTATGATACCATAATAGTCTACACATGACCATGATACACCGGGATAGTTATCGTTCATCTTATAATAAAGTGCTCCGGTAGTATGAGGCCATAATGTGCGTGCCCGTTCTAATGTATGGCGCACTCCTACTACTTGTGCTAACTGTGACCCGAGTATGAAAGAAGCCAGCGAATCCTTCGGCATAAAATAACCGGAATATTGAGTAAGTTTCTCCATTTCTCTCATCGTTCCGAAGATAGGAGTGTGGTGCGTGAAATTACCGCTCCTTTGGGGAGGCCACACTTCTTTTCCTCGTCCAAATATCTACGCACTGTCTCGATGTGAGGCAATGATGCTATCCCAAATTCTCCCAAAAAGGAGCGGTCATATTCAAATTGTGATTAAGATGAGCATCGTCCCACCAGCAGTTGTAATTGTGCAGGCTGCCTCCCCAGGCTTCCCCGCGATGGAAGGGACGTGTTCCGTCAAGTTCTATACTAAGTCGTCCCATCATGTCAATTGCAGGTCCGAATGGTTTATCTGATTCATTTCCTGCTCCCCACATAATAAGAGAAGGGTGATTTCTTAATCGTTTGGTATTTCTTTCCACTGTTTCTTGCAGTATAGCGTACGGTTGCGTGTTATGGCTATTCCAGGCCGTTGGCCATTCTTGCATGACTAAAATACCATATTTATCGCATAATTCGTAAAAATCATCAGTTTCGGGCATTCCCCCTCCCCAAGCTCTTAACATTTGTATGTGCTGCCTTTGGGCTATCTGGAGCAAATGTTCATATTTATTTCTTGAGAAGTCCATTAATGCATCCATAGTGCACCAGCCTGTTCCTTTTATGAACATCGGCTTGCCATTGATGACGAATGTCCAGTTATAATAATCTTCTTTAGCACCATCAATTAATGGTCTCATCTCAATAGTCCGTATACCGAACGACGTTTTTATATGGGCTGTCTTTCCCTTTTTGTGGAACGAAGAATAGGTTGAGGTCATATAGTGATTGTTCTCCTCTGTCATTGGGCCACCAAAGATGCGGATCTTTGATTTGAAAGTCTAAAGATAGAGTTTCCTGTTTCTTCTGACTATTTATGTCGAAACGATAATATTGTTTTACTCCTTTGAAGTTCTTAGGAGATACTTCTGCATATAATACTCCTTTTAATGGAGATGATTTTTTATGCAGATCAAGAGTTAAGCGCATTTGACCATCGAGCGAACGAGTAGCGATGAAGGGTGATTCTATTTCTACTGCGGCTTGTTCTTTTAATTGAACACTACGCCAGATTCCTAATGATGGGATTTGTGCATAATGCCATCCATAAACGCAATTGAATACAACTGTATATTTCCAACTTTCATTTGCGTTGGGAGGCCAGTTGCCCAGAAACATTTGAGGGATGGCTTCTAGTTTTACTATGAGAGTGTTTTTATTTTTTAAATAGTTACCTATTGAAAAATCGGGCCCTCCGAACATACCTTCGTGTGTTCCCTAAAAGTTTTCCATTGAGCCATATTGTACATTTGTTAGCAATTCCGCCAAAAGATAATATACAGTGAGATGAGGGGAGTCTAGTTCGAACTCCCGCTTCATCCACCATGTCTTGTAAGATTGTTTTTCTGCAATAGAGTCATTCTGTCCGATGTATGGATCGGGTATGATTCCATTTTCTACTAATGCGGTGTGAATACTACCAGGCACACGGGCGGGTATTTGATCTGTCCAGATAGTGTGTAAACGTTCTTTTTCACTTCCTCCTTCTGCCAGTTGCCAGGTTCCGTCCAAAGAGATGTTTGCAGGAGTTTCTCTGACAAGAGGAATATTTCCTGTTTCAGTCATCTGTATACCTTTTACTTCCATTGGAGATAGCTTTGCTGCAAAGCTTTCTCTGTCTATCTCATCCATTGATTTTTGTGCAATAACCATTGGAGTGGATAGCAGTAAAGTGATAATAGTGATGATTCGAGTTCTCATGGACAGTATTTATTCTGATTATTGTTGTGTACTTTTTATATTTCAGGAGCGTGCTTAATTGCGGACGATCCTGTGTGTAATTATTGGTCGGTTGGACAGATAAGGGATAATCACCCCATCGTGGACCGGCAGACCAGTAAGTTCCGTTTATTCCATTTTCTTGTAGATATTTAAGTGCTGCATCAAGAATATCCATCCAACGGCCGTCAGTATCAGGTATACCATATTCACCAACGAATCCACGTTTATTATTTTCTTTCAGCCAGTCAACAAAAGGTTTCAAACGAGCCACCCCTGTTTGAACGGTTGCACCATCTTCATCATATCCTTTATTATAGTTTCCGGAAGAATCCGAATCGAAATATATATGTGCCTGGAATATCAGGTTATTACTTGGATCTGTAAGAGTTTTCAGATTGTCACTGCATTCTTTCCATCGTCTGGCAGAGCTGAATTCGTCTCCGCTAACTATGATGGTCGTTTTAGTATCTATAGTGCGGATGGCATTAATGCAGGCTTGGGCTATGTTAACCCACGGTGTCGATGCCAGCATTTCGTAGGGTTCATTCATAATGTCGTAACCCCAGATATTTTTATAGTCTTTAAACTCTTTTGCCAGTTTCTTCCATACGTCACAGAAATTGTCAACAGTGCATCGTGCATTACCAATGATTGCATATTGATTATTTTGTGAACTTTGCCCGTCGCAATATACACAATATCTTCCAAAGTTATGCATATCCAATAGTATCTGTATGTTTCTATCTTCAGCGGCTTTGACGAATTTCTTCATTTTTGCCAGCTCTGTTGCATTTAATTCCCCATTCATTGTGGGTTGTATACGTTCCCAACGAAAAGGAAAACGTACCAGATAAAGGCCTTTGGCTTTAAAGTAATCCAAGTCTTTTTCTGTGGGATAACCATAGTGGGTACCATCCACCCCCGGATATACATTCCCAAATTCAGCTCCTGACAGGTTAACTCCGAAATAAGCTGTTTGTTTGGTTGGTTGAGGCTCATCACTATTTTCTTCTTCGTCTGATTTGGAACAAGATGAAAATAGAAGTGCTACAATCGTTACTAATGAAAATAAGTCTTTTAACATAAATCGAATTGTTTTTTGTTTATGAGGGAACGCTTTAGTACGAGCGTTCCCTTTTTATTTTTACTTATGAACAAATCTGAAATTACACATACTTAAATCAAAATCCTGTGCAGATTCAGGAGAGAATATGATTTTGAAAGCTGTGTTGGTACTGGGATCGATGGAACTGGGCAACAATGATTCTGTGTCAGCACTGATCCGTACAGTTTGCCATCCACCATAAGTATTAACAGGAATTCCTCCTTTGGAAGGATACCATCCATAATCTCCTAAGATGATACGCGCTTGGGCTGATATCGGGAATTTAGCTCCAGTACAGATTTCAAATCTTAAATCGTATGATGAAAGATCTGCGGCTACTTCTGCCGGTACAGTAATATATCCGGCCCACATAACCATCCATCCCCAAGCTTTCACGGAATTATTGAATCGAATATATTTTCCTCCTTCTACTAATGGTTCCGGTTGTCCTTCTAATGTGCCGTCACATAAGAAATCTTTCGGGGCATCAGGGAATTGGCTGGAATGTGTAAAAGCACCGCTTCCCGGCCAATTATTGAAATCGAAAAGTTGAGATACTCCCGGATCCATGTATGTGAGCTTGTATGCTTCATCCATGTTTGCCCCTTTTATAGTAAGAGTAGATTTCGGAGCGGCATTTGCAGGAATTTCTATTGTCAGCTCTGTACGAGTAGCATCAATTACATTTACTGGTAAATTGCCTAGATTAACAATTGCTTCCTCGATTGTAATACCGTAGAGGTCAAAGTTGTCACCTGTAATAACCGTCGTATCTCCCGGCTGGGTAAATTCATTCTTGAGTCCATTGATTGTTAAATCAGGGATGGAAACGACAAAAGGAATACTTAGTTCTCCGTGTTTGGTTGTAATATAAATTGTGTTTGTCACTTCTTTAGGAAGTGCACGGGGAATAGGTGCGAGAAGCATATCGTATGTCGAATATATCTCCTTGCTGTCCACTTCGATATCATTGAATTTTAGAGAGGTGATGTCTCCGAGATTTGTTCCCTCAATTCGTACTACTTGTTCGAAATTCGCTCCCTCAATGGGAAATTCAGCATCTGTTGCCAAAACAACTTTGTCTACAGTCGGAGCACCTGTTGACGGTTTGTTTTCTTTGGCTTTCAGATCGTCGACTTCAACAATATCCGTACAGGATGTTAAAGTAAATATGGATGCTGCGATTATTGCAAAATATTTTATTTTCTTCATAATCTGTTTTTTACATGGTTATAAGTGATTAATCCCAGCCAGGATTATTCTCATTAATTCCTTTGGTTCGTCAGGATTTCAAGAGTCGGAATCGGGAATAGCAGATGTTTGCTGGAACGTTGTTTTACGTTATTAGCTTCATCCATTCCGCCTAGAGCATTCATTGCCTGCAAATAAATTCCCCAACGTATTAAATCCCAACGACGATCGCCTTCCAAGGCTAATTCCATTGCACGTTCTTCAAGGATTGCAGAACGCAGGCTGGTTTTATCTGTAAAGTTTGCCAGTTCTTTGCCTGTTGCATTACTACGGGTGCGAACATCATTTAAAGCATCTACCGATTCTTTTGTCGGGCCATTTAATTCATTAGCTGCTTCTGCAAAAATTAGAACAATATCAGCATAACGTAAAAATGGGTAATTGGCATCTGTACGAGGTTGAGTCTGATCGGCTATTTGTTGTGAATATTTGGTCGTGAAAGCGAAGAACTGTTCTGATCCTCCTTCATCACATCTCCATCCGGAGGTTACTTTAGGATTATCGAACGGAGGTTCTTTGGCTTCAACCATACGTTGCCATTTCCCAAAGTTCGGATAGTATGAACCACCCCCAACTTGTATCAGAGTTCTGACGTATCCAACAATGCAACACTCCCTTGTCCACGCGGTAGTCTTTTTCTTCAAATAATAGATACCAGTGTTTTCTACATCCTACCGTTAAGCTATTGTCTATATTTCCTGCTGCATTGAGTCTGCCACAGTAGTGCGAGCTGAATAATGTACCGTATAATTCATCACCGGACTTAGTTTGTAAGCTGAATAAATGTTCGCTACAAGTCTTGCCGGAAGGAGACCAAACCAAATCATAGTCCTCAAGTTTGTGTATTCCATATTCTCCTCCTATTATATCTCCTACAATTTCGTAGGCCAGTCTATAATATTCTTGAGAGGAAAAGCTTTCGTAACCGGCAACTTGATCCTTGGAGAATGTTGTCGGAACAGGTTCTGTATATACTTTGGTCATAGTGCCGTTTACATTCTGCATGACAAACGGTGCGCCGGTTTTACTGTTATTTGTTCTCCGGTAGCCATGGAAGCAGAACCGATAGTTGCATATACTTTGGCTAACAAACCTGCTGCAGTTGCAGCACAGACTCTTCCGGGTTTAAAGCCATTATCTGAATTTTTTATAAATCATATCTTTAGCATCTTTAAGCAAAGGTATGATTGTTTCCGTGTAGACTTGTGCAATCGGAATACGCGGATTGTTAGTATATTGTCCGGATTCGTTTACACTGACCGAATAAATAGGGATAGCTCCATAAGCACGTACCAAGTAGAAATATGCCCATGCTTTTAAGAAAATAACATTCTCCTAATGCATTCTTTTTTAAATACTTCTGATACATTTTGCATCTTGTTGATTTCAGAAACCGCTATATTTGCTCGGTTAATCAAAGAGTACATTCCGGTCCCAAGTACATCGGCTTGTCCGTCACCTCCCTGGAAGTTACCACTTCCAAATTGGCTGAACTGCCATACTGCACCGGAAATATAGTCACAGTCATAATCCAGCGGACGTGGGAAACTACCGTATCTGAACATGGCTTCGTGTAATGTATTATATACTCCTGTTACCCACATGTCGGCACCATTATCAGAATCCTCAACATCTTCAGGGACAATGAAGTCGAAAGGCTTTTCTTCGATCATACTTTCGCATGATGTCATTACTGCTCCGGATAATAGGAGGCTGGATGCCATCAGATATATGAATATATTTTTCTTTTTTCATTATTTCTTGAGATTATAACGTTAATTTAAAACCTATTGAATATGTTCTGCTGCTTGGATATGAGAAAATATCAACTCCTCTTCTAGAAGCGTCAGAACCAAAGGCGTTTACATCCGGATCAAACCAACTATAACCTGTAATCGTGAATACGTTTGTTACTGTACCGAAAACAGACAAGTTGCTAATACCTTTTATGACTGAACCGAAATTGTAGTTTAAGTTGATCGTTTTTAGTCTGAAGTAAGAACCATCTTCTACATAACGATCGGAGAGTTTCATGTCACGAGTCATTGCAGTAGTGACGCGAGGCCATCTGGCGTTAGCTGCATTCTCTGGTGTCCAGCGGGAATCATAAGCATCTTGAGTGATGTTTGCAATACTGCTCATTCCGATATTAGTCAAGTTACCGTTAAAAATATCATTACCATGAGTACCTTGGAAGAACAATCCCATAGTCAGATTCTTCCATCGTAAATTGGCGTTCAAACCGTAAATAAAGTCTGGATTGGTATCACCGATGATGGCGCGGTCTTCTGACGTTATTTTTCCGTCATTGTTTTTGTCCAAGTATTTGATTTCACCGATCATTCTGCGAGCCTCATCATCAGATGCTTTGGCATATATTGGATCTGCACGGACTTCTGCTATATTATCATAGAAGCCGTCTTCTATATAGCCGAAGAGTGTTCCGATAGGTAATCCATTTCTTTGCAGAAATACTTCTTTGGCACTATACCATAATTGGTTAGCATATTGATCGGCCGTTAAACCTCCGATTTCATTTTTTATTAAAAGAGATGTTACCGTCGAAGTCTAAGGTCCAGTCTTTTTTATCTAATGCAATGATTTTACCGGTTAGCTCAAGTCCTTTGTTTTTTACATGACCGAAATTCGTCCACATGGTAGTATAACCGGTACTATTCGGTATAGATACATTTTGTAGCAGGTCATTGGTTTTCTTGTAATAATAGTTAGCGGATAAACTAATTCTGTTATTCCAGAATCCCATGTCGAGCCCGACATTATATTGGTCGGTTGTTTCCCATTTGAGTTTATCATTCAAAGGACCTTTGTAAGTTTGTCCTGCAAATCCGCTGCTTAATGTTCCGTCCAGAGGGTAATTGGATGGTGCAAGTGAAGCGATAGTCTGGTAACTGCTGATAGCTTGATTACCGGTTTGACCGTAGCTGAGTCGCAACTTTAAGTTACTGAATATATTCAGGTTTTTGATGAATTCTTCTTCCGATATAGTCCATGCTACTGCTCCTGAAGCGAAGTTCGCGAATTTATTTCCCGGAGCGAAACGGCTTGAACCATCACGACGGAACGATGCTGTGAAAATATAACGATCCTTGAGTGTATAGTTGGCGCGTCCTAATAAGGAGACTAGAACTGCTTGTCCTCGATAGCTGGCCGGTGTCTCAATATTTAATGCCTGACTCATATCGAAGTCCTGTGTGATGTCAGTCGGGAAGTTGGACGCATTCATTGTTTTCCACCCCAGTCTGATTTTTCGTAAGTGAAACCGGCTACTACATTGAGATGATGTAAGTTTGTTGAATGTCTTATCGAAAGTAACCAATGATTCTGCTGTTAAGTTCTGCCAGAAGTTATCACTCTTACCAGCACGTCCGTTAGATGCTTTACCTTCTCCTGTTTCACGATTGTAGTAACTTGCACGATCGTTTACTGAATAACTGATACCTAGATTCTGACGGAATTTCAAACAGTCGAAGATTTTAATCTCGGCAAACGCAGAAGTAAATACATTGATTGACTTCAGCTCATCTTTAGCTGTATTAACGTATGTACGTGGATTGGCTGACAACCATGCATAAGAATCATCTTCTGTCTTGTCTCCTACATATAATGTCGGTAAATAAAGCATGGCAGAACGGATGATACTATAATCATAAGAATTTGACTTGGCAAACTTAGTTAACGAACGGGTGAAGTTGATATTTAGTCCCGTATTTAACCAGGGTTTCACATGGCTTCCGACGTTGGCACGAACAGCAAAACGTTCATAACCAGAATTCTTGATAATACCTGTCTGGTCTGTATAGTTGCCTGAAAATGCATAGTTGCTCTTTTCATTTCCTCCTGATACACTAAGATTGTACTCCTGTGTTAATGCATCTTGTAGGATCTCGTCCATCCAGTTGGTGCCCTCTACCCATTCTTTATTGCCGTATTCGTCTTCGCGATAACCCGGATTGAGATAATCTTCCGGTGAAGCATAGTATTTACCGGAGTTGGGAACGATTTTATCGTTCTCGTCGCGACGGTAGTTCCATTTACCACGGTAAGGAAGGTATGAATAAGGAAGATTGTCATAAGCAGCTCCATTGATTACACCCTCATTTACATAATTAGCATAGGTGTAAGCATCCAGCATTTTAACCATTTTGGCTATTTTGGAAAGTCCGAAATTGGCCGAGAACTCAACTTTAGCGTCTCCGGCACGACCTCTTTTAGTGGTAATCAATACGACACCATTCGCTCCGCGAGAACCGTAAATGGCTGTTGCCGAAGCATCCTTTAAAATGTCGATTGATTCGATGTCATTAGGATTGATCAATGACAGAGGATTAGTGGTGGAGTTGTTGCCCTCGTTGGCTTTACTGCTTGGAGTATCTCCTACTTCAAACGGAATACCGTCGACAATGTAAAGTGGTTGTGAATTTGTAGAGAATGAGTTAGCACCACGGATGGTGATACTTACACCTGAACCGGGAGCACCGTCACTCTGGTTTACTTGTACACCAGCTAATTTTCCTTGTAGGGCTTGGGAGATGCTGGTCGGGTTACCAAGCATCAAGTCATCACTTTTAATAGAAGCAACGGCTCCGGATAAATCTTTTTTCCTCATTGTACCATAGCCGATAACTACTACTTCATCCAAAGATTGAGTATCATCTTTGAGTGAAACATTGATTGTTTTACGGTTTCCTACAGTGACTTCTGTTGTTTTATAACCGATAAAAGTATACTGAAGAACAGATTTTTGGCTTTCTACTGTTATAGTATATTTACCATTTAAATCACTGATGGTACCATTGTTTTTTTTAACTCCTAACTCAACAATATTAACTCCGGGAAGAGGTTCACCTTTACTGTCTGTTACAGTACCTTTAATTTCAATACCTGCTGCTGATGCAGCTGTATTTATCATCCAGAACATAATCAAAAAGAGCCAGACTCCTTTTGATCCTTTTAGCATCCGCACTTTTGAGGCGGGGAAAAGAAAAGAGATTCTTTTTCATTTTTATCAAATTTAAAATTAACTTTAGTATAAAATCTCGTATATTTATTATTGATGCAAAGCTAGTAAATAAGGAATGTAAATTATTGACGTTATTTGCCTAAAACTGATATTATTTTATCATTCTTTATCTTTATAAATATGTGAGTTGTATTGTCGGATAAACTTACGGCTTTGACGTCCTGCAGGTTTTATTAAAGACTCGTCCCATCCTCCGTTTTTGTTTGCTCGCGGAAGAATCATGGAGCAAGTTTCGTTCTTGTCTGAAATGGACCAGTTAACCCAGCTGATCTTTTTGCTTTCCAGCCATTCTACCCAACGGGTCCATTCGGGTATATCTAATGGGCCATCGCCAGTACATTCCATGCCTGCACATTCAGACACAAAAATGGGAATTCCTTTTTCCCATGCTGCTTCAGCTCTATCCCGTAACTCTTGTTTATGAGTGGCGGCATAGAAATGGAGGGTATACATTATATTATCGAATCCTTCTAAAGGACTTTCTGCTACCAGGTGTAAGTCTTGGTCCCAGTGTGGGCTGCCTACAAGAATAATATTATCAGGATCATATTTACGTATTTCAGAGATAATATCAGCTGCATATTCTTTCACACTTTCCCAACTGTCTTCCATAGGTTCGTTGTATATTTCATAAATAATATGAGGATATTTTCCGTATTTCTGTGCCATCATTGAGAAAAATGCTTTTGCTTCTTTTTTTTGTGGATAATAAGTATGCCAGTCGATTATTATATAGAGGTCGTTTTAATTGCCGCTTTAATCACTTTATTCATGCATTTTAATGCAAATTCCGGATTTTCAATGTAGTTGTCTTCAATAACTGTTCCCATGGCGGCGCGTAAAACGGTACATTTCCAATCTTTTTTCAACCATTTCACAGATTGCTTATTGTAAAATCTGGGCCATAGGTTGTGCCAGCCATAACTAACCCCTCTTAATACAATAGGGTCTCCGGTTTGGCTGCATAATTGATTACCTTTTACTTGTAGTTGTCCCCATTGTTTTACAGGATCTTTACTGTAACTGAATAATGATATCATGGAGAATAAGGTGATAAACAAAATGACTTTCTTCATTTTCATAATAAATTAGGTATAACATATAAGATGGACGTTGCAAAGTAAGCACAAAAAAAATATGTAAAAAAGTGCTTTGTTATCATATACTGATACTTTTCTTACTATTTATTTAAGGCAAGAGTATATTACCTTATTATATATGTACAAAAAAGATTAAGCCGGAAAATAAATATGATAACAGATGGCTTGAAGGTTAAAATAGTATATTGATTTGATAATAAAGTGGTTGTATGCTTATATAAGTTGCCGTACTTTTATGAATTAAATTTTATAGATAGATTCATGTTTTATTTTATGTTTATCACCTTATGAAAAGAAGTATTTTTTAGTTTGTTTTGTTGTTTTCGGGGTTGTGTCATTGTCGGCAATTGACTCGATAGTCTCTGTAGCACAGTCGGGTTGGCAGACTGATAGTATATCTTATGGTATATCTCGAATGGTTGATATTGCATCTTTGCCCCTGTTAGATCGTGGAATCTCTGTCCATTATGAAGGTAGTATTGATAAAAGAGGAAAGAATGCCGACTGGGACTGGAGTCTTTACCAGGATCAACGTGGAGAATGGGTAATATTTGATGTTGATGGTCCGGGATGTATTTATAATCTTGTACAACATCGCTATATGAGTTCAAGTGATCCGCTCTTCCGTTTTTATTTTGATGGAGAAGAAACACCTCGTTTTAGTTTACATTTATCTGAATTCGGAGAGAAAGAGCCTTTTATAAAACCTTTGGCTGAAAGTTATATTGGCCCGTTTGATAACGGAAGAGGGCCCATACGTGTTGCACGGAGTTTTGTTCCAATGCCGTTTAACAAGGGATGCCGTGTAACTACCGATGTGAAACTGGAAGGTTATGAAAGAACCAAAGGTGAAGGAGGTTGGGGACATGTTGTATACCACACTTATGCGGACAATGGTATCAAGACCTTTACCGGGAAGGAGAATTATGATACTTTGATACAATTATGGAAGAAACAAGGAAGTAATCTTTTGTGCAAAGATCAATTGGCATATCATCGTAAGTCGGAACAAAAGATTAATGCTGGCGAATCCATTACTTTATTGGATGAAAAAGGAGAGGGAGCTATTGGTTCTTTAAAATTTTATCTTCCGGAGATTAATGAGCAGCACTTGCAGGATGTATGGATTCATATGTTTTGGGATGCTCATCAGCAACCCGATATTTCTTGTCCTTTGGCGTGTTTGGGAGGCAATTCTTTGGGCTTTCAAGATACCAACTATTTGCTGTCAGGATATAACACAGACGGTTGGTTTTATAATTATTTTCCAATGCCATATTGGAAGCATGCGAAGATAATAATTGAAAATCGTAGTGGCGTTCCTGTTTCTTTGGGATTCTCAGAAATAGCAGTTTCCCGGTCGGTTTATCCCACATCTAATACCGGATACTTTCGTAATACACCATATTATACCCGAAAACATGTGGCAGGAATAGATAGTCCGATAGCTGCTATTCAAGGAAGAGGGAAGATGGTTGCTGCTCATGTTACATGTCATGCCGAACGTTCACATATCATTTCTTGCGAGGGGGATGTTCGTGTATATATTGACGGCAAACGAACACCACAAGTTGAGAGTGACGGTTCTGAAAGTTATGTTTGTTATGGTTGGGGATTCCCGACCCCGCCTGAAGTGCATCCAATGGGAGGATATGACGGTCTTTCGGATAACCCATGGTCTATGACTCGTTTTTGTATAGGCGATAGTTATCCTTTCTATTCAGAACTGAAGTTTGGAATAGAGTCGGGCGAATATAACAATCAGTATTTGGAACACTCGGGTACTATAATCTATTATGGTCAAGATAAAAATGTACTGGTGAAAACTGATAGTTTGGATTTAAACTCTTCTCGTTCTATTAAACGGCACTCTTATAAAGCTATGGGTAATGTACGCAGAACAAAATTGGAAAGTTTCTTTGAGGGAAATGAGGATCGTATTTTATATGTAGGAGAAACCGTCCGGTTTGAAAGTTTTAGTAGTTTTAGAGTGAATATATCTTCTCAAAATGAAGGAGTGCGTTTACGTAGGTTGAGCGACCAAAACGATGTTCGACAAGCAGCCCGTGTTTTTGTTGATGGTGAAGAGGTTACAGAACGTTTATGGTATGTAGCTGATAGTAACCCTTATAAACGCTGGCTGGAAGATGACTTTGAAATTCCAGCCAGGTATACTAAGGGAAAAAAATCATTAAATATTCGTATCGTACCAGTTTCTATGTTTGAAGAAGGAAATTTTACTTGGAATGAAGCTGAATATCAGGTGTTTTGTTATATTATTTAGGTATTATAAATCAATACCATCGTGTACGCCACATAACAAAGTATCATAATCGCTCCTTCGATTCTTGTAATTGTTCTCTTGGCAAAGAACAGCCCGAATAACCAAAGCAGAATACCGGAACCTACTATGTAAACAGGTCGAAATTGGTGATTCCACTAAGATGGAGAGGGGTGATGCTCGCGCTACATCCCAGTACAAAGAATATATTGAAGAGGTTACTACCGATCACATTTCCAATGGCAATTTCCGGATTCTTCTTTAATGCGGCAACGATAGACGTAGCCAGTTCCGGAAGAGAAGTACCTCCTGCAACCAGTGTCAGTCCGATAATCGATTCGCTGACACCCAGGTTGCGGGCGATGCCCGTGGCACCGTCGACAAACAACTGCCCTCCATAAATAAGGGCGGCCAAGCCTCCGATGATGTAAAGAATGGATTGCCACCAGGGGAGTGATTTGATTTCTGTTTCCTCTTCTATGGTGACCGGATGTATCTGTCTTGCCTGTTCTGTTGTGCTCGGCTTGGAAGCGATGGCAAAGGTGTAGCCCATGAAAATGACAAAGAAACAAAGCAATAATAAGCCGTCTACTCTGTTCAGGATATTCTCCGGAGCTTTATCCAGGAATACATCATTGGCACAAATCAGCAAGACAATAGAAGAAAGTATGCAGAGCGGAATCTCTTTTCTAAGTGTATTGCGGGTGATGACAATCGGGGCGAATAATGCCGTGCAGCCTACAATCATCAATGTATTGAAAATGTTACTTCCCACCACGTTGCCTATGGCAATATCCGCGCTTCCTTTGAGAGCAGAAGATACACTGACCGTCAGTTCCGGGGCAGAAGTACCGAATGCAACGATGGTAAGTCCGATCACGATGGGAGGGATGCGGAAACGCTTGGCTACCGAGGCGGCACCGTCTGTTAATCCGTTAGCTCCTAGAAGAATGAGGATTAATCCCCCGATAAGTAATAATATATTCATGCTTTTTTCTCTTTTAGTGGCAAAGATAATCAATTTGAAATGGTAATGTCAAAAACAATCCGTATGTTTGCTCTGTTTTTTATGAAAAGTTAGATTAACCTTAATTATAATCAAGGGATATAAGGTATGGAAATAAATAAAATAAAACGGTCGTTACTGGTGTTGTTCCTTTCTTTTCCTGGCAATCGGGGCGCAAGCACAGTTGGAACAGGCGGTTAAGAAGATATTTGCCGGAGATACAATAACGGGCGGACATGTTCCTTTGAAACGGGATTCGGACTCTATCCATCTGGCGGATATGCAGAAATCGTTGGAAGAAGCCCGGCTCAATGAGGCGAATATGAGGATGGAAATGGAGCAGATGAAACTCCAGATGGCTACCGCCGACTCCGTAAAAATATGCACAGCAACGACAGCGTATCGACTCCCTGCGGCAGTTCACAAAAGGAATACCGGTAGTGGCGGACGGTGATACCTTATTTTACCTTTTCACCAAACGGGGTGGATATACTCCCCAGCAACGTGCCCAAATGACCGGTGCAGCGATTGAAGAAATAGGAAGACGCTTCAATCTACAACCCGATTCTGTGGCTATCGACCATTCGGACATAGTTTCCGATTTGATGTACGGCAGCAAAGTATTGCTTTCTCTTACCGATCAGGATGCCTTTATGGGAAGGAGTTTCCCGTGATTCGTTAGCTAAGGAAAGACAGCAGAACGTCATTACCAAACTGCATGAGATGAAAGCGGAGCACGGACTTTGGCGAATGGCAAAGCGTGTGCTCTATTTTGTGTTGGTAATTACAGGACAGTATTTCCTGTTCCGCTTGACCAATTGGTTGTTCCGTAAACTGAAAGCGCGTATCCTGCGCCTGAAAGATACGAAGATAAAACCGGTAGCCATCCAGGGGTATGAATTGCTGGATGCGCAGAAACAGGCGAATCTGTTAGTATTCCTGTCCAGTATCGGGCGGTATATATTGATGGGATTGCAGCTACTGTTTACCGTACCGTTGATTTTCATCATCTTCCCCCAGACGGAAGGACTGGCATACCAACTGTTAGGCTATATATGGAATCCGATTCGCGGTATCTTTGTGGGTATTATCGATTATGTGCCCAAACTGTTTACCATCATCGTTATCTGGTATGTCGTGATATACTTGGTACGTCTCGTCTTGTATCTGGCACGTGAGGTGGAAGCAGGACGGCTCAAAATCAACGGCTTCTATCCGGACTGGGCGATGCCGACTTTCCATATCGCTCGTTTCCTGCTCTATGCATTTATGATTGCGATGATTTATCCTTATCTCCCGGGCTCCGATTCCGGAGTGTTCCAAGGTATTTCGGTATTTGTCGGATTGATTGTTTCGCTCGGATCAAGTACGGTTATCGGTAATATTATTGCCGGACTGGTGATTACTTATATGCGTCCGTTCAAGATGGGCGACCGGATCAAATTGAATGATACCACCGGAGATATCATCGAAAAACTCCTCTTGTCACCCGCATCCGGACTCCTAAAAATGAGGTTGTGACTGTTCCCAATTCATTTATCATGTCGCCTCATACGGTAAACTACAGTACTTCGGCACGTGAATATGGATTGATTATTCACTCGGAAGTATCTATCGGTTATGATATTCCCTGGCGGCAGGTTAATCAGATACTGATTGATGCTGCGTTGAACACTCCCGGAGTGGTGGATGATCCGCGTCCGTTTGTGTTGGAAACTTCGTTGAGCGACTGGTATCCGGTCTATCAAATTAATGCTTATATCAAACAGGCAGA
>VOFH01003018.1_pt1 | contig 33198 bp, 52 predicted proteins | sample 5384091 | NCBI WGS metagenome assembly VOFH01 (sample SAMN12384727, study PRJNA508395) | human gut metagenome | isolation source: healthy gut G | host: Homo sapiens
TAACACAGTTGTAATATGAAAAGACGTTAGAAACTTTGCACGTTTCATAGAAAAAAAATAACTTTGCTAAACTATTATTATCGAGAGAGAACAAAATGATAAATGATTCACAAAAATTTTATTAATTAATTAACAAAGCAACAAAATGAGAAATTTGAACTCTCTGAAGTTATTCTACGGGCTTATGCTTGTAATGGTTAGCACAGCTTTCGTAAGTTGCGTTGACGACAATGATGATACCGAGGCTCCATACCTCGAAGTTTCGCCTACAACCTTGATTTTTCGGCTTAGACGGTCAACCAGCCAACGGAAGCCAAGCTTCTTTTGACATTTCAACCAACCGTAGTTGGAAAGCTACAGTAAAGGATGACAAATCATGGGTTACTCTATCAAAATATGAAGGTGAAGGTTCTGCTACTATTCAGGTTAGCATTCCGGAAAAACGTTAATGATGAAGCCAGCGTTGTTATTGAGATTTCAAACAAAAGTGGGTGTGCTGATGTCAGAGACTGTTAAGATTAGCGAGCGGAAGCGTAGAGCCATCTGTAGTAATCTACAACGACAATGTTGGACAATTGAGCTTGATAAAACAAATTGGCCTTTTGTTGACAAATACGAAGGATGGAATAAAACAGGGATCGGTTCAGAATCCGTTACTTATACAGGCGTAAATGCTTCAGTCCGTAATAGTGGATTAGCAAATACAGATGCTTATGCAGGTGCATCAGGACCTAACGTTGTATTTTTCGGAAAACTCCTACAAGCTTCAATGTTAATACTATCACGCTTACTTACCGGACAAAAGAATCTGCAATTGACATTTTGGAGCCAGCCGTTCTGTGAACAATAACGGAACATACGACAATACCTTCGATGTTTCCAAATTTAAGTTGCATTAAGTGCTGATGGTACAGCCTGGGTACCAATTACATATACTAAGAATAATGGCGATGCCGATTATCCCTTACTGGGTTTTTGCAACAGCAAACTTCACATTAAAACAAGTTCCTGAAAACCTATATATCAGATTCACAGCGTTAGATGCTTCAGCTATTCGTTTAGATGATATCACTTTGGCAACAGGTGCTGGTGGTACTGAAATTGATTTTGGAACAGCAGGAGAACCTAAAGTAACAACAACAGATGCAAAAGCCATCACAGCTACCACTGCAACATTAGGTGGTTCAGTTGCTAATATTGAGATTTCTGAAGCCACCGAAGTTGGTGTGCAGTATATTGAATTCAGTACTGGAACTGTAACAGATATTGATTGGACAAAAGCGACTAAAACAGCCGCATCGGTAAAAAGAAAATCCTTGGACAGTAGCTGTTACTAATCTGACTAAAGACAATCAATATGCATTCCGTGCTTATGCAACAACTGCTTCTAGTAGTATTTACGGTGAGCCTAAAACATTTGTTGCTATCAGAGTCTACTGCAACTCCTATTTCTATAGCAGACTTAGTAACAAAAATGACAAGTACTCCCACAGCTGTAGATGAAAACTATGTAATTACTGCTCATATGGTACATTATACGTAATGACCAAAGGTGCTACTACCGCCGGCAATGCACTTACTCTTTACAATACGACTATCAAGCCTGAGACTTATTCTCTCGGTGATGAGATAAAAGTTACACTGCGCAAAGAGAGTGCGAAAATGCAAGTATATAACAGTGCTCCACAAATCAGTGGCTTCGATGCTGCAGAAGTTGAAAAGATATCTTCCGGCAATAATGTTCAGCCTGTTACTATTACCGTAGATAAACTTCTAGACTTTGCTTGTATGCCTGTAAAAATAGAAAATGTAACTATTGAAACGGCAGGCATTTGGAAAACAGAGGTCGATAAGGCTTCGACTCATACTTTCAAGGCTAACGGAAGTGATTTAACTGTATATATAAATAAAGGTGCAAGTAGCTTTAATAATGTAGCATATATAGCTAAAGAAAACGGTTCACTTACAGGTATAGCTGCTGCCTATAAAACTAGTGCACAACTTCTACCTCGTAATTTGGAAGATGTTAAAGAGTTCGAAGCAACAGGACCGACAATAACGTCAGTCGCTCCAAGTCAAGTTAACTTTCCTTCAACAGGTGGAGAAGAAACGTTAATTATTAGTACCTCAAATCAAGGAAGTAGCACTCTTCAACTCAGTCCTTTAGGTGAGGGTATATCTGCAGAAGTTAAAGACAATAACACTGTCAAAGTTAAAGCTGAAGCTAATACAAGTACCAATGAAATAAAAAAAGATTTAGTAATATCATTGAGTGGTGGAAATTCTGTAACGGTACCTATAAAAGTAGCAGCAATTGGTGGAAGTAATGGCTATAAACTAATTGAGACCGTAGCGGACCTATCAGAAGGAAAATATTTCATGGCAGGATATGCAGAAATAAGTAACAATAAAACAGATCTTAAACCTTACACCTATCAAATTTGGCAAGGTACTCTCTCGGGTAGCGACTTAGTGACAGTTGCATATCAATATCAAGGAGATGAACTTATAGCAAAAGATGCATCACAAGTTGCTGCCGAAATGGAACTTGTAAAAATTGATGGTAAAGCTGACACATACTATATAAAAATAGGGGACCAGTATTTATATAACCCAACTAAAGCTACCAATCGTAAACTAAAATTAAAAGACACTGCTGACGAATCTGTTGAATGGAAATTTGAAGATAAAAACAACGGTGGAGTCACAGCGTCCAACAACGAAGTTTACTTAGTGACAGCGGATGCTGACTCTAAATTTATTCGTTCATATAAATCCTCAAGCATAAGTTCATTGAAAGGAATTTTCTTTTTCAAGAAGAAATAATACAGTTATCTAAAATCTCAACTAACTATTAATTAGACATTAATAGTTAGTTGAAGTTTTCAATACTAGAACAAAGATGACATCACCTCCCAAATACTACGCAGCAGCAATAAAGTCCGTATTCTTTACGGTGCTGATACTGTGTGCATTTGCGTGTAGCAATAACGACGACCCGGTATCCCCGACCGAAGACGGAGAAGCATATTGGAAAATATCTTCGACCGTGAAATCAGTTTCCGGATCATCAGCAATCATTCTATCCGGTAAAACCGGTACGGAATGGCACGCAGAAGTGACCGAAGGAACAGAATGGTGTTCTTTCAGTAGTAAAGATTATAATATAACGACCAAAAGTGGACAGATAGCAGATGGGCTCAATGTACTATACGTATATTATAAGACCAATTCTGGAAAAACTCAACGAAGAGCACAACTAACGTTGCGTTTTGCAGAGAATGCTCAAAAGACTTTTGATCTGGTACAGCTAGCAGAATCCCAAGAGAATCTGCCGGCGTTTAACTCATGGGCTGAGCTACCTACTAAAGTAGAAAACACTAATTATCAATATGTTACTCACTATGGGCTCTTAAACAATCAAACAATTCGTAACTATTCGATTTGTTTCGATAAAACTAAGAAAGCCGCTTTATGGGTAGCATATCCGATACATGACGCCTACTTAAGAAAGAATGTAGAACGTACCAATCGTTGGGCTTTCGACCCTATTGTTCCTCAAAGTTTCCAGGCAAATTGTGTAGAGCATTCTTATAAAGGTAGTTATGACCGTGGTCATCAGATAGCATCTGCCGACCGCGTGTGTACAGATGAAATGAATGCGCAGACATTCTATATGTCGAATATGACACCACAGCTTGGTTCCCTGAACCAACAGATGTGGGCGACTCTTGAGGGTAAAGTCCGCAGTTACAGTTGTAGTGATACATTGTATGTAGTGACCGGAGCTTATTTCGGTCCCGGAGCAACTACAACCACAGACGGTGTAGGTAGTTCCGTACCCGTTCCTACAAACTATTTCAAAGTACTGCTACGCACAAAAAGCGGTTCTACGAATAAAAAGGTGCAGGATTGCTCACCCAACGAATTAATATCTATTGGTTTCTGGGTAGAACAAAAAGGCTATGGAAATTCTATACCGAAAAGTATTTGCACAACAGTAGCTGATATTGAAGAAAAAACAGGTTTTACATTCTTCCCCAAAGTAGATAGTTCTGTGAAGCAACAGATGGATCTCGCCCAATGGGGAATAAAATGAGATACAAGCTTATGAAGAAACAATTATTTTGCACCATATTCTTTGTACTGCTGATTTCCGTTTGTTTTGGTCAGAAACCATACAAAGTGGTATTCTATAATCTCGAAAACTTCTTCGATACGATCAATGATCCCGAAGTTAAAGATGACGAGTTTACCCCCGAAGGGCCCAAAAATGGAATACAGCCAAGTATAATAAAAAGCTTGGCAATATCGAACGAGTATTGTTCGGTATGGCAGCTATCGACAAAGAGTATCCAATCGTTATCGGGGTATCGGAAGTAGAAAACCAGAACGTACTGGAAGACATTGTAGCTACCCCCAAGCTGGCACCGGGTAATTATCGGATCTCACATTTCGATTCACCCGAAGCCCGTGGAGTAGACGTAGCTTTCCTCTACCGTCCGGATGTATTCAAATTGGAAGGGCAATATCCTGTAAAGACCGTCATTCCTTCATTGCCGGACTTCAAGACTCGCGATATCCTGACTATGTGGGGAACCATAGAAGACGAACCGTTCTTCTTTATGGTAGCTCACTGGCCCTCTCGCCTGGGAGGAAAAGATGTTTCAGAGTTCAAACGTATTGCGGTCGGACGCCAGATGCGCAGCATCGCAGACTCTGTACTGCAGGCCAACCCGGCAACTAAAATAGTGATGATGGGTGACTTCAATGATGATCCGACAGACAAAAGTATAACCGAAGGGTTAGGAGCCAAATTAAAAATGAAAGATTTGTCTGCCGGTGATTTATACGCCCCGTATGCCGATATGCTGAAAGCCGGTTACGGTACATTAGCTTACGGTGATGCGTGGAACATATTTGATAATATTGTTATATCTGAAAATCTTGCCAAAGGATCTACCGGAAAACTGAAAATACAAAAAGCTCCCGGATCAAAATTCTACGGCAATATCTTCAAACAACATTATATGATACAAAAAGAGGGACAATACAAGGGGTATCCACTACGTACCTATGTCGGAAATAATTTCCAAGGTGGATTCAGCGACCATTTCCCTGTATATATCTATATAAGCAAATAAAACTGAAATACTTATGAAAATAAAGAGTTTTCTAATCATGGTATTATCTTTGATTTCCCTGACTGTCGCTGCACGGAACGGCGGAATCAAGGGTAAAGTCGTATCACGTGCCACGCGTACGGCTATTGACGGTGTGAAAGTCACTTTAACACCGGGCAACGTCACAACGACAACTGACGAAAAAGGTAACTTCATATTTGAGAATTTGAATAAAGGTGAATATTCACTGGCTTTTGAAGCGGCAGAATATGAGCCATTGTCCATTGCGGTCCGGGTAGACAAACTGATAAGGGACATTAACAATGTAGTGTTAGTACCCGACAATCAATCTCCTACTGTGGACGATGCTATTTTTGCAGAATTCGATACGGAGACTTTGGACGATGCCCAATCATTGCCTTCATCACTGTCGGCATCCAAAGATGTATTCAACAACATCGCTTCCTACAAATTCAGCGAGATGCGTTTCAACCTTCGCGGATACGACTCACGCTATACTGATGTATACTTGAACGGTATCCTGTTCAATGATGCACTGACCGGATATTCTCCTTGGTCATTATGGAGCGGGTTAAACGACGCTACCCGTAATCAGGAAGTTACTTCAGGATTGAATATGGGAGAAATGGGTATTGGTAGCCTCGGCGGTACAACCAACATCAATACGCGTCCTTCACAAATGCGTAAAGGATTCCGTGCCAGTCTTGTAAATGGCAACTCAACATACCGTTTCCGTGGTATGGTGACGTATGCCTCAGGACTGCAAGATAATGGTTGGTCATACGCCTTCTCCGTTTCAACCCGACAGGGAGGTAACTCTTACGCTCGTGGTGTATATTACAATGCATTCGGATATTTCGCTGCCGTAGAAAAACAATTCAACGACCAACACCGTTTGGCTTTGAGCGTATTAGGTGCTCCGACAGAAAGAGGTACTCAACAAGCTGCCACTCAGGAAGTGTATGATCTAGTCGGAAACAACTATTACAACCCGAACTGGGGTTGGCAAAGCGGTAAACGCCGTAATGCACGTGTACGTAATTATCACGAGCCTATCGCCGTATTGAATTACACTTATGACATCAACGACCGTTCACAACTGAACGTGGCTACTTCCGTACGCTTCGGAGAGAACGGTTATTCGGCACTTACCTGGTATGCCGGTCCCGACCCACGCCCCGACTATTACAGATATTTGCCCAGCTACTCTAACGGGACTACTTACGGTGCCTGGTTAGATGAAGCATGGCGTGCCAATACGGATAATATCCGGCACATTAATTGGGGACAACTGTATGACATCAACCGTAATCAGGAAGAAAATGCAACGTATGGTCCGGGACACCGTTCTATCAATATGATAGAAGAACGCCATACCGACCAGTTGGACTGGAACTTCTATACACAGTTCTCTCATACGTTCCGCAATAATTCCAGAATAAACGGAGGAGTAAATTTACGCCGTAACCGTACGGAGTATTATAGCGAAGTGAAGGACCTGCTCGGTGGCGATTACTGGGTAGACATCGACAAATTTGCCGAACGTGACATGGGCGGATTAAATCCGATTCCTTATCAGAACGACATGGAATATTATGAAAAATACGGTCATGCACGCGCTGCCAAAAAAGGAGATAAATACGGGTATGATTACTACGGAAATGTACTCAACGCACGCGCATGGGCTCAGTATGAAATGAGTTTCGGCAAACTGGGTGTCAACCTGGGCGGCGAGATCGGTCATGCTTCTTTATGGCGTCACGGGTTATGGAAGAAAGGTTTGTTCCTGGATGACTCTCAAGGCGACTCTAAGAAACTTAATTATCTGACTTATAAATTAAAAGCCAACTTCAGCTATAAATTCTCGGCAGCGCACTCTATCGAGGCTAATATCATGTATATGCAAGATTCGCCGGAATTTCAGTCCGCATTTGTATCACCGCGTACACGTAACGCCGTTACTCCGGGACTTTCCGCAGAAAAAGTATTCGGTGTAGACGGTTCCTATAATTTCCGTTTAGGAGAACTTAGGGCACGTGTATCCGGCTATTATACCAAGTTTATGAATCAGAACAAGGTTCTTTCTTACTATGACGACGTAGAAGCCACTTTCTCCAACTTTGCGATGAGCGGCATTGACAAACGTCATTTTGGTGTGGAGGTTGCTGCTTCTATTCCGCTCGACGCCGGATTCTACCTGAACGGTGCACTTAGCTGGGGACAATATACATACGATTCGAATCCCAACTACGTTCAGATACAGGATAATAGTGGTGAGGTCAAAAACGAAGGTAAGGTATACTGGAAAAACTTCCGCGTAGAAAGTACTCCGCAGAAAGCAATGAATATCGGTTTGTCTTATCGTGGTCCCAAGAATATCTATGCTTCACTGGATTTGAATTATTACAGCAATATGTACATATCCATGAGTCCGCTGTATCGTACAGATGCGGTATTGACTCCGGGTATGACAAAAGAAGATGTTGCAGAACTCCGTAGCCAAGAGAAATTCAACTCTGCCTATGTAGTAAATGCCAGCATTGGTAAGAACTGGTTTATCAAGCGCCAGTACACTCTTGGATTCAGCCTGGAAATGAAGAATCTTCTCAACGACCAGGACATCAAGACCGGTGGTTACGAACAGGTTCGTTTGTTGAAGAACAAAGATACAAGTTACCAAACTTATCAGCCATTTGACTCCAAATATTTCTATATGTTTGGTTCGACTTACTATCTGAATCTTTATTTCCGCTTCTAATCTGTAACGAATAAAAATGAGAACTATGAGCAAATTATTAAAAATATGTATGGTTGTAGCTGCTGTACTCAGTTTTACCGGTTGCTACAATGACTTTGATGATCCTGCACCGGCTAAAGTCTGGACAGAGGCAGATTTCAACAAAGACCAAATCATTACAATCAAACAGTTGAAAGATATATATTATGCCAAATATGACTCCGGGATCAACTGCCGGACTTGGCAAATATGTAGAAATCACAGAGGATTATGTAATCCGTGGTAAAGTAATATCAAGCGACCAGGCCGGGAACGTTTATAAATCTCTTTATATCTATGACGAACTTCCCAATCCGGCATCGAACTAAAGCTAATGGTCAGCAACTATGTGTATTATCACATGGGACAGACTATTTATGTGAAGACCAAAGGAATGGCTCTCGGCAACTACCGGTATATGATTAGTCTCGGTATGCCGCCTACGGAAGCGGATATTGAGAAAAACTATGCAAACCGCAATCTGGAAAACCAACTGTTGATAAACGAACATATCTGCCCGGGTGCTATGGGAGAACTGACGGAGAATGATGTTTTAGTTATTACTCCAAGCAACTATGAAACAGCACTCAACGACGATGCGCTGGGACGCCTGGTTCGTTTCGAAGGATTAACCTATAAAGAAGGTACATCCGGTAACAACTTCTATCCTTCCTATCTGGAGGCTATTTATGAGAATGGTAAAACCGAGGCTACATACATAGCAAGTCTTATATATGCCGAAGGATTAACACCCACGTATGCATATAGCTATAATAACCAACGTTATTATGGTTCGGCATGGTTTCTTATGGCGGACAACCACCGAAGATAAGGTGGTAACTACATTGTACGTGTAAGCGGATATTCAAACTTCGCACTTCAGCCTCTGCCTGCAGATGGTGCCAAAGGTAATATCACCGCTATTTATACCAAATATTCTTCTAAAAGTGGAGGATATATTAAATATCAGCAGCATATCTTCTCTATAGTAGGATTACCATGATTATTAACAGAGGTAGCATGTTCTCCATTATATCCGTTATTGCATCGGGTCAAGTCATAAGCCGAGCTAACGCCCAGTTCCCCTCTTTATAAATGAAACTAAAAGTTTTTGGCATGGTCATCTTTATTATCCGTTAAGACATTGAAGACCATACGCCGGAACATTTCATCTACCTGTTTAGGGTCTTGGGTAAGATAACCAACCAAGTGCAGTAAAGTCTTATAATCCAATCTGGGTTGCATAATAGATTCATTAAGTAGTGCCCCTGCCGTAGCAATATGATACCTAATACCATTTTCAATATCAAAACGTTTGGTAGCAAAATACTTTCCGTCCATCAATTTAAAGTCCGGTACTGTTATGCCACATTTACGAGCGACTTCATTATAACGATACTCCATCGCTCCCATATCTTTCGGATCATATGTATGCCTGAACTTCACCAACCAAGCTCCTTCTGTATCGTGAAGTAAACAGAAGGCAGCATCCACCTGAGTTGCCACTATTAAAGTAAAGTACCTCTTCATCCTCATATGACTTCTCTGACAGTATGTCCAATGCCATTTGCTGAAGGCAATCCAGTGTCGGAAGAGATTTTTCTTCGCCAATGTATGTCTCCGGTATATAGCAAAGAGCTCCCATCCCTGATGTCCCGACTATACTCAACCGTTGCAAGGGAGTTAGCTCGCTATCATTCACCCTTGTTTTTGAGTAAACGATGAAGTAAATAACGCCCATATCCATCAGGGGAGACTGTCTTCAAAAATACCAAAAGTTTCCCCAAAAAGGTTGTGGCTTAGCAATAAACAAATCAGGTTTTAAAGGCAAGTCAAGCGGAGAGATAGAAAACCCATTAGCCAACCACTCTCTATCATACTGAAATGCGCATAGCCGATTATCAGGTGTCATACTGAGAGTTCCAACATTTCTATTATGATAGGTTACTATCAGTTTATTTACTGATTTCATTACGCCCCCTTCTTTCTGTTTTTATTCTTATTAATCATTTCCATCTCCTCCATTGTACTAAACAGCGGTTCAGATAAAAGTTCCTTGATAGCTTTAGAGTAACCCAGTGCTTTTGCTAATGCTACATAGGATGCCAATGAAATAGTATGCTTTTGTTCAAACTTGGCAATAGTAGGCGTCGGAACTCCGCTAAGTTCGGTAAGAGCTTCTCGGGAAAGTCCTTTCTCAAGTCTGCGTTTCTGCAGATTCTGAGCCAGAATTGCCAGCAACTCTTCGGGTCTCTCTACATCAAAAATTATAAAGTAAAGACATACAATTGTATTCAATTAATTTAAAAATAGCACTATTCAGATACTATTATATCTAAATACAAAAGATAGCTTTCTTTATTCAAAAAAAAAATATAAGCCAGTTCCATTGAATGTTTCGGCAACAAAAAGTATGCTCCCCCTTTTCTACAAATAGAAGAACAGAAGCAACACAAGATTTACCCCGATCACCGTCCTGAATCCTCCCAAAATCCAGGGACGTAACTTACTACCTTTCCCTGCAAAAACAAAGCATAAAACATATTCACCAGAATATTACTGATAATAGCCTGCATACTGCAAGCCACAACAACCAGCACAGCTACGCTCCCTGTATTCTAAAAAGGTTCAAGATAAAAGGAGTAATGTCACTAAGTCCGGATACAAAAGAAAGCAGATTCAATCCGCCTGTACCCGCATAAACCAAAAGTATAGTGTGTCAGCACTGTAAACACAACGAAGAGAGTGGCAAAAATCAGAGCAACTTTAAATTCGAGCGGGTTACTGCTGTCCTCATCTTCCGACTCATCGGTCATATCCTTGGAACGTCGATGACGGGAATGGATAAACCACGCAACAACTGCAGCTACCACAGACATAATCAAAAGATAAGGATAGATAGACGTAAATATCTCCCCTGCTAAAGATCAGAATCAATATCATAAAACGCAGAAACATCATGCTGACCGCAAGCAACATGGCAGCTACATATTCGTTCGCCTCCTGCTCGGAAGCCTTTCTGCTTTTACGGGCCAATACCGAAATTGTGGCAGTACTACTATACAATCCACCGATAATGCCGGAAACCAATACTCCCGATTCATGAAACACATAGCGTTTTCAGCAAGTAAGACAAATATGAGATACCGGAGACAACAACCGTTGCCAACCAAATAGAATAAGGAGTGAGATTAATATCCGGAATCAGGTTCTTGTGCGGTAACATAGGCAATATGATACCACTGATAGCCAAGAACTTTGCCAGCGTAATCATCTCATCGTTCTTCATCCGCTGGGCAAACTCCGTAAAAAGGTGTGTTTAAGCTCTGTCAATAAAAAGCACCGTCACAATCACCATCACATAAAACCAGGAAGGCTGGGTAGACACAATAGGAGCCAGACAATAAGTAATCAGCGCAATAATAATGGTCGTTACACCAAAGACATGGAATTGAGACTGCTTGACGTAATAGTTCAAGCCCAGCAATAAACCGAGCACAGCACCACCACCCATAAACAGACGCATATCCGTAGGATCGAGTATATAGAGCAAATAGCCTAGAATACCAATGAAAGTAAATGTACGGTCAGTCCCGAAGAGAGTTGTTTCCCCTTCACGCTTCAGACTGATCCGTCGTTGCGACAGTCCGATAAGTAAAAAGAAAATAAAGTAACCAGAACGAAAGTTATCAGTTCCCTCGGTAGATAATTGTACAACTGTTCCATATACTGCTCTTTTTAGTACTAAGAACAAATATACAGCTTATTTGTTAACATTCACCACATTTTATACGGTTTTTTTCATCAGGTGAGAGTTATAGTAGCGTACATCCCCGGTCACTTCTTCGCCAATAAACCCGGGCTTGACAAACGCCTCATCTTCCGTGCCCAGCTCTACTTCAGCTACAATAAGTCCTTCATTCTCACCGTAGAACCTCGTCTACCTCGAAGATATGATTGCCACTACGTACCAGATAACGGGTCTTTCAATCATTCCCGGTTCGCAAAGTTTCATCAGTTCTTCCGCTTCGGACAAGGGAAGTTCCTTTTCCCACTCATAGCGACTGGTACCCGATTCGTTGGAAGCACCTTTGATAGTGAGATAACCTTTATCGTCACGAATACGAACCCGCACCGTCCGACCACGGGCGCTGCAAATATATCCCTGCATAATCCGGCTCTGCGCAAAAGCAAAGGATTTAAAATCACCGGAAACTAAAAATTTATTGTTCTATTTCTTGTGCCATAGCACAAAGATAATTAAAAATCAAAATCTCGTCATAAACTCAATAACGATTTTATCACGCTCCGATTCTTTGGGAACTCCGGACTTCTGATAGAAATACTTCTCAAAGTTGAGACGGAGATCGGCAATAAAAGCTTTGGAAAGGCTCAGCGTGATACCGCCTGTCACACGATGACGGGCATAGTCGTTTATCTTCAAAAACACCTGTCTCACTGTCCGCCAGCCCATTACTGTGGTCAGTCATCATATCATAACGGGCCAGAAAAAGAAATCTTATTGAATACTTCTTCAACGGCAAATCATAATTCACAAACTATTGACCGCATGAACGTCCTTAAACGCTTCGTGTCCCATACATTTTATATAAATATTCCGCTTCGATATGAAAACGATTATTCTGATAGTAGATACCGGCATCATACATATTAATACGGGTATGTTCCGGCTTTATCATTTGAGTGCTCAAAGTGAGATTCCAATTTTATTAGGCAGTAACTGCGCTTTTATGGAGTAATTCAGCGTTTTATGCCATTCTTTCTGATTTGTCAGACCGGAGCCGTTAAACAATCCCCCTTCAAGAATGAAAGGGAAGACCTTCTTTTTTTGTGTATAACAACCGGTGAAGCCGACATCACGCACATTCCCCACCTGTTTGGCTATGAACGAACGATTGGCAAAATATTGTTGGTGGGGAGATCGATGAGCGTCTATGGTGAAAGGCACACGCATCTGACCAATCGTAAAAAAAAGTTCAGGTCCTTGACAGGAAACACACGGGCATACGCATCAAGCATCTTGATGGACCCCCTCATCGGACAAATCGATCTCCGCTTTATAGGCTACAATCGGATGTACATTTCCCGAAACACTGAAGCGGGCATTCCGCACTTCAAAACGGCTTTCGTTGGTTTCTGTCTGGAACTCATATTTTCCCGGATCGTTCCATGAATTTCAGGCAAATAATCTTTCAGTTCCATGGTCTGCTTATCCAGCTGTTTGCCATCCCCGGCATCTTCTTTAGCCTGTCCGCAGGCTGCTGTCGCCATCAAAAGCAGGGCGACGTTGGTTGTTGTAATTCTACTCATTCAGTTGTTTGCTACTTAATTCGCGGCAAAGGTACAATGAGCAAAATACGGAGAGATTACAAAAGAGATACGGTGAAATTACAGAATGGTTACAATACTGTTACACGGATAACAAAGGGGTTACAAAAAAAAGAATTCACCACGGACTACCCGTCAGCATGGATATTCACCGTCAACAATCAACGTGTCCCCGTCCATGCAAAACTGTGTAACCTGTGGTGAATCAATCAGCCGAAAAAGGAATATGCGATCAGCATAATCAGCGCCAAAATAATGAGTGAAACAAATACTATCTTGACTACCCGCTGGGCCTGCTCCTCCTCTTTCTTGCTGTGTGCTACTTTTCTCTTACTTTTACCCATAATGTTAGCTTTAAAGTTCAACGCTAACAAAGTAAAAACAAATCTTTTAACTTTCCAAAAATAACACTCGCTAATTTTTGTTTTTATGATTCCTGCGATGAAAATTCCATCAGATAGGCTTTGATGAATTCCTCGATTTTTCCATCCATCACTCCGTTTACATCCGAAGTCTGGAAGTTGGTACGATGGTCTTTTACACGACGGTCGTCAAAGACATAGCTTCGTATCTGTGACCCCCATTCGATTTTTTTCTTACCGGCTTCCACTTTAGCCTGTTCTGCCATGCGGTGCTGCAATTCTTTATCGTAAAGAATAGAACGCAACTGACGCATTGCATTTTCACGATTTTTGGGCTGGTCACGGGTTTCGGTATTCTCTATCAGGATTTCCTCTTCCTCTCCCGTGTAAGGGTCTTTGAACTGATAGCGCAAACGCACGCCGGACTCCACCTTATTTACGTTCTGACCACCGGCACCGCCGCTTCGGAATGTATCCCATGAAATGCAGGCAGGCAGAATATTCACTTCGATACTGTCGTCCACCAACGGAGTGACGAACACGGAAGCAAAAGAAGTCATGCGCTTGCCTTGCGCATTGTAAGGAGATACACGCACCAGACGGTGAACGCCGTTCTCGCCTTTCAGATATCCATAAGCGAAATCTCCCTCAATATTGATGGTACAGGTTTTGATTCCTGCCTCATCCCCTTCCTGAAGGTTGGCGATAGTAGCCTTGTAGCCATTGGTTTCGGCATAACGCAGATACATACGCATCAACATAGATGCCCAGTCCTGACTTTCCGTACCACCCGCACCGGAGTTGATCTTCAACACACAGGCCATCTGGTCAGCTTCATCACGCAGCATATTCTTGAGTTCGAGTGCCTCCACCGCTTCACTGGCTTTCGCATAAGCCGCGTCCACATCTCCCTCAGTCACTAATTCTTCTTTATAAAAATCGAAAGCCAGTTCCAGTTCGTCTGCCAGCGTCTTGACATCATTATAGCCGTCAATCCACTTTTGCAATCCCTTCACCAGTTTCATTTGTGCTTCGGCCTTCTTCTGGTCATCCCAGAATCCCGGCGCCTGCGTTCTTAATTGTTCTTCTTCGACTTGAATTTTCTTCCCGTCGATGTCAAAGATACCTCCTCAGCGCATCAGTGCGCTCTTTCACGTCTTTAAGTTGTTCAATAGTAATCATGTGATTTACAATTTTATCATTTACAATTTACAAATTTCTCTTTTCGGTGCAAAGGTAAGAAAAATTCCGCTACCTTTGTTTCTGTCACTAAAATGTTGTCACAATATGAACAAACTCCTGAAACTTTCATGCTTATCACTTTTTCTAGCATTAGTGATTTGCAGTTGTAGCTCACAAAAGAAGTACAGCTACGAAACAGTACCCAATGATCCGCTGAAAGCGCGTATCTACACTCTGGACAACGGTTTGAAAGTCTACATGACTGTAAACAAGGAAACTCCGCGCATACAAACATTTATCGCCGTAAGGGTGGGCGGGAAGAACGACCCCGCAGAAACTACCGGATTGGCTCACTATTTCGAGCACCTGATGTTTAAAGGTACCGACAAGTTTGGCACACAGGATTATGCTGCCGAAAAACCACTATTGGACCAAATTGAACAGCAATTTGAGATATACCGCCAGACGACGGACGAAGCAGAGCGCAAAAGCGATCTACCACACCATCGACAGCATTTCCTACGAGGCTTCCAAATACGCCATTCCCAACGAATATGACAAGCTGATGGCTGCTATCGGTTCTTCCGGCAGCAACGCCTACACATGGTATGACCAGACTGTCTATCAGGAAGACATTCCTTCCAACCAGATTGAAAACTGGGCGAAAATTCAGGCAGACCGCTTCGAAAATAATGTAATTCGCGGTTTCCATACGGAATTGGAAGCTGTATACGAAGAAAAAAAAAATATGTCTCTGACCCGGGACAACAGCAAAGTGCAGGAGGCGATCTTTTCTCTCTTTTCCCCAAGCATCCTTATGGAACGCAGACTGTGTTAGGTACACAGGAGAACCTAAAGAATCCTTCTATCACGAATATCAAGAACTACTATAAACAATGGTATGTTCCCAATAATATGGCAATCTGTATGTCTGGCGATTTAGACCCGGATGAAACCATTTCCACTGATAGATAAGTACTTCGGAAGCTTGAAGCCGAATCCGGAACTTCCCAAACTGAATCTGCCGAAAGAAGATCCGATCACCGCACCTGTAGTTAAAGAGGTATTAGGTCCTGATGCCGAAAGCGTCGCATTGGCTTGGAGATTCCCCGGTGTATCCGACAAGGATTTTCGAAATCCTGCAAGTCGTTTCGCAAGTATTATACAATGGAAAGGCAGGACTTATCGACCTTGACCTGAACCAGCAACAGAAGGTGCTGAATAGTTACGGTTACCCGATGGGACTGGCAGATTACTCAGCCTTCATATTGGGCGGACTTCCCAAACAGGGACAAACGCTGGAAGAAGTCAAAGACCTCTTGCTGAACGAAATAAAGAAGCTCCGTGCCGGAGAGTTCGACGAGAAAATGCTGGAAGCGAACATCAACAATTTCAAGCTCGGTGAGCTGCAAAACATGGAAAGCAACGAAGGACGTGCCGACATATTCGTCAACTCATTTATTAACGGCACAGACTGGAAAAATGAAGTTACTGCCATTGACCGTATGGCCAAACTGACCAAAGAAGACATCGTAGCGTTCGCCAATAAATACCTGAAAGAAGATAATTATGCCGTTGTCTACAAAAAGCAAGGAAAGGACCCGAACGAAAAGAAGATGACAAAACCGGAGATTACTCCCATCGTATCCAACCGGGATGTGACAAGTCCTTTCCTTACCTCCATACAGGAGAGTGCAGTAAAGCCCATCGAACCTGTATTCCTCGACTTCAAGAAAGATATGAGCCAGCTGACAGCGAAATCCGACATTCCGGTACTCTATAAGCAGAATACTACCAACGATCTCTTCCAGCTGATCTACGTATTCGATATGGGAAACAACCATGACTAAGGCTTTGGGAACAGCATTCGATTATCTCGAATATCTCGGTACTTCGGACATGACACCGGAAGAACTGAAAAGTGAATTCTATCGCCTGGCTTGTACTTTCTACGTTTCTCCGGGTAACGAACGCACGTATGTCGTACTTTCCGGACTGAATGAGAATATGCCTGCTGCCGTACAATTATTCGAGAAGCTACTGGCAGACGCACAAGTAAACAAGGAAGCTTACGACAATCTGGTCGGAGATATACTGAAAGCCCGTTCGGACGCCAAACTGAATCAGGGACAGAACTTCTCCCGTTTGATGAGTTATGCGATGTACGGTCCGAAGTCTCCTGCCACCAATTTACTGACGGAAGCAGAGCTCGCCAGCATGAATCCACAGGAACTGGTTGACCGGATTCACAATCAGAACAACTACAAACATCGTATCCTGTATTATGGCCCTAGCAGCAGCAAAGACCTGCTGGCTACCATCGAACAATACCACCAGGTACCGGCTACTCTGAAAGATATTCCTGCAGGAAACGAATACTCTTATCTTGAAACTCCGGCGACCAAAGTGCTGGTAGCTCCTTACGAAGCCAAACAGATTTATATGGCGCAAATTTCCAATCTTGATAAGAAATACGATCCGGCTATAGAACCTATCCGCGCATTATATGATGAATACTTCGGAGGGGGCATAAACTCTATCGTCTTCCAGGAAATGCGTGAAACACGTGGATTGGCTTATTCCGCCTGGGCTAGCATAATGCCGCCGAGCTACTTGAAGTATCCATGTACGATACGTACACAGATTGCCACTCAAAACGACAAAATGATTGATGCCGTCAATACGTTCAACGATATTATCAACAATATGCCAGAATCCGAAGCAGCCTTCAAATTGGCAAAAGAAGGATTAATCAACCGCATGCGTACCGACCGCATCATCAAAAGCGATATTATCTGGACTTATATCAATGCACAGGATTTGGGACAAAGCGTAGATCCGCGCATCAAACTCTATAATGACGTGCAGACTATGACATTGAAAGATATCGTTGATTTCCAAAGGAATGGGTGAAAGGACGCACGTATGTGTATTGCATCTTGGGAGACAAGAAAGACCTCGATATGAATAAGCTGAAAGCGGTAGGCCCTATCGAAGAACTCACTCAGGAACAAATCTTCGGTTACTAAAGCATAGTGTTCTCCATAAAATAGCAGACACATAGCCTATTGATACACAAAGAACAAACGGTGAACAGCTTGCCAAATATGCCATACTTGTTCACCGTTTATCGTTTATCATCAGGCCAGACCGAGAAAAGCCTTATTCTTCGTACATCTTCTCAATCAGTTCTTTGTAGTTTTCAGAAACCACTGAGCGTTTCAACTTCAATGTATTAGTCAATTCTCCACGCTCCATGCTGAAAGGTTCAGGAAGTAATGTGAAACGTTTGATCTGTTCATAATGCGCAAATTGCTGTTGCAAGGTCTCTATCCGTGCACGAAACAGACCGACAATCTTTGGATGCTGCAACAGTTCGGCCATATCTTTGTATTCGATTCCTTTCTCCTTCGCATAGTCCTTGACAAACCCGTACACCGGAACGATCAAGGCAGAAACGAACTTGCGCTGATCTGCGATAATAGCGATCTGATCAATATAACGGTCTATCACCAGTTTGGTTTCCAATGCTTGCGGAGCAATATATTTACCATTCGATGTCTTAAACAAATCCTTAATGCGCTCTGTCAGGAATAACTGCCCATTCTTGAAATAACCGGCATCGCCTGTATGGAACCAGCCGTCAGCATCGATAGCAGCGGCAGTAGCCTCCGCCTTTTTTATAATATCCTTTGGTTATACTTTTCCACGAAGCAGGATTTCATTGTTTTCTCCAATCTTCACTTCCAGTCCCGGCAATACCACACCTACCGAACCGATATCATAACCTACCGGCAAAGTACATGATACCGTAGCCGTAGATTCTGTCAGTCCATAGCCGACCACCATGTTGATTCCTACCGAATGAACAAATTCATTGATTTCATCGGGCACGGCTGCACCGGCTGTCGGGAAGAAATTTCCATTCTCAATACCGATCGTCTTCTTCAGCAAAGAATAAATGGTCTTCTCGTAGAACTTATATTTCAGTTGATTCATCACCGGGGGTCTTTCCCAACCGGAGATAATCCAGATTATGGATTCTGCCGACTTTGATGGCATCCAGCATCAGCGCCTTCTTCAATCCTGTCGTTTCATTGATCTTCTCCTGTACACCGGCATATACCTTTTCCCAGAAACGGGGTACGCTGCACATCAATGTCGGACGGATTTCTTTAATGGTTGTCTGGATATCGGCCGGACGAAGATTGATGCAGACCTGTACTCCTTTTATGAATACAAAGATAGCACCATGCCTTCTCGAATACGTGTCAACGGAAGGAAGTTCATAGAAACGTCCTTGTCGGTCATTGTCGTCAGACGCTCGTCATGCGTATGGAACTGCTCCAGATAGCAAGAATGATGCAACATTACTCCCTTCGGCTCTCCCGTCGTACCGGAAGTATAAAGGATGTTAGCCAAATCATCGTAAGAAGCACGTCCCGTACGCTCTTCCACCACATCATTGTGCGGAAGTCCTTCTCGCCCATCGCCATAAACTCATCAAAATAGATGGACGACACATCACGGGGGTCTTTTACGACCGAACGATCGAAAATAATCAGTTGTTGTAACGAGGAACAAAAGCCGAAGATGCTGAATGCAGAATCATACTGATACTGTTCGCCTACAAAAAGATAGCGTATTTGTGCGTCGTTGATAATGTATTGTGCTTGTGCCGGTGAACTGGTCGCATAAAATGGAATGGTCACAGCACGATTGGCAAATGCGCCGAAATCGACATAAAACCATTCAGGCTTGTTTTGCGAAAAAATACCGATATTCTCTTGTTCTCCCACTCCAACGCAACGAGCGCATTGGCAGCCTGCCTCACAGTTCCGGAGAATTGATTCCAGGTAATCGGAATCCATTGTGCTGTCTCATAGTCGCGGTATCTCAATGCTACCCTTGTCGCCATACTTTTCAGCCTGACGGTGGACCAAGACAGATAAATGATGATAAGTCATACTCTTTGTATTAGTAAATATGGTACAAAGGTATTAGTTTTATTTGAAACAATTGCGCAAAACGACTATCTTTAGTGCAAATATTAAGCTCTAAATTAACAAGTTTGTATATGAAATACGATATTCCAACCATGACAGCCGAAGCTGTAAGCCTGTTGAAATCACTAATCAGCATTCCGTCCATCAGTCGGGAAGAGACGCCAAGCCGCTGATTTCCTGCAAAATTATATCGAAGCCGAAGGGATGCAGACCGGACAAGGGAAACAATGTTTGCGTGCCTCAGTCCTACGTTCGACCTTAAAAAGCCGACAATCCTGCTCAATTCTCATATCGACACGGTAAAACCCGTAAATGGCTGGCGCAAAGACCCGCACCTGCGAGGAAAACGGTAAATTATATTTAGCCACCATCATAATAACGGTGGCTAAATCAAAGAAAAACAACCAGTTTCAATGGTCTATTCCCCGGATTTACAAAGAGCATAGAGAAAAAAGTTTACCCGATTCATATTATATATCAAATCAGACATTTCCATGCGATCCACTATTGCTCATTTTGTTAAGATACTGTTTCCATATCAAAAGGCAATTATGCCTAACAGATTAAATAACAAAACCAAAATGACCCATAAATATTTATATGGTTTAGTAAGTTGATGACTTTTCAACACGACCAATATCCCAATCAACAAAATCAGAACATAAACAATTTCAAAAACATTGGAGGCATAATCATAATTTTTATTCTCAATAATCATTAATATGCAGAAACTGTAACTTACCTTTCCCGCACTCTTATCGTATGTCCCTGAAGAATTAATAACATAAGAAAGGTTAAAGCCAACAACCTGAGTTATAGTTGCCTTAATTTTCCCCGTACTATTAAATGATATAGAATTTCCTGATACATAGCCATTCGCATAAGATTGAGAATACGTATAAACTGATAATCCTACTCTTTATAAAGTCAGCAGAATTGTATTGTTACTCTTTTATTCATCGTATCTTATTTTAAACACTGCAAAGATAAAACATCCCCATTCATTATACAAATCCATTAACAGGCTGTTTTATTTGAAACTACCAATAATATGATATAAACCATTCCTACTATCGCCCTAATATAAGAAACGAAACCAGGCTTCATCTTTTTTTGCAATTACTTCATTTATAAATGAGCCGATCCCTAAAACGGCACATATCCCGACAAAAATAAAAACCACCAGCCTTGTCCAATAAATATGAGTCAATATATTCTCACCATTATATATACACATACCTAAAAAGACAATAGCGATTAAATATGTCAGATCAAAAATAAGGACTTTCATACTATTGCTTATTTACTTACCTTTGGCCTACATTGAATTATAAAATAGGCTAAAGCAAGAAGTATTATAGATATAACGTATCCTATCTTCCAACATTTACTATGTCGAAATAAATAATTAAGTATAAACAAAACAATGAGCCAACCAAATACTATTTTATTTAAATCATAATGTTTCTCCAAAGGGTCCCAAATGTAAAGATACACATTTAGGGAAAACATAATAAGACCGATTATCCCAATAATTATGCGGCTCATTAAACTAGCTTTTCCTGTTTCATTCATAACATCAAAATTTTATATTCATGTCTAATAATCTGTAAAGTGCACTTTCACTATATCACGCTGTTTTCTATTCCATTTTCAATATTATATTATCATTCTCATCCTTCAGCATTTTTTTCAACCGATTATAGGTATCAAGTTTTTCGATTCCACATATCCGGACTATCATCAACATGTGTCAATGCTATTGTATCTAACAGAGATTTATGGCTTTCTTCTGTGTCAGGCAACGTAGCCTCATCAAACTCCGCAAATTCCACCTCTATTTCATCTCCTACTTCAAGCGTACCTCCATTCCATGTAACATGAACATCTCCAGGCATTTTCAAACCACCCACGTTCCAGTAAGCACCCTCATAACGTGTAATATTTACCATCAAGCTAACCCCGTTATCAGGGATGCCCGCTTTACAAACCTCATTCCCTCGTTTTATAATCAATCCTTTCATATCTTCTATATCAGTCCTTTTTTCTTGCAGTTCAACCTTTAACCGTTCATACCACTGCTTTATTTCATACCTATCACAGTCCTTCATGGTCAAAACTGGTGCCACCTTATCAGTGTCAACAATTCTAATTAATACCTTTATCACCAACTTTCAGGTCTTCCGTCGAACCAGGTAAGGTAATGTAAAAGATCACTTCCCATTACCATAATCCGATCGGAAGAATATCCATGTAATAAGTTTACAAAAACCAAATTATCAGAAGCCACAGTAATCGGATCTTCATCATTTATGCGTATTTCTAAACCGATCATATCTTTTATTTATTACAAGATTTAATCAATAATAGACTTTCTTGTTTTCTTGGAAAGTACCAAATAATCGTCCACTTTACATCAAAATAAGACTTAGCTTTACCGTCATCATTGAAGGCAACTCCTCTTTATCAGTCAGCGCCTCTATTATATCGATTTCCTTCACGTTCTTTTTTTCAATTTGGTGAACAACAGGCTGACATATATGTATTTTTACGATTGCAACCTTTAATAATCATCAACTTATCCATAGGTGCGCCACCATCGTATCCTTCACCATGTATTCATCACCGGTTTTCTTATCTACTATTTTAAATCCCGGGCTATAGTACATCCATTGCCAGTCGAAATAGATGGGTTGCAGGAACGTTACTTTAGTATCATCTTTCCTTCTTTCAATAGAATGCAATAAAGGCTTTGTACCCATGCCATGCTCATAGGTTCTATCGGCAACGATCTCTATGCTATCTTTAGGAGCTGTATAAGCCGCATCAAATAACTTTTTGATCGCGTGTCTTGGCCTGTTCGGCAGCGTCATCCCTTACCAACTCTCTTGATTTCTGAAGCTTCGGCATCATTTCCTGCACCATTTCCATTGACAGCTGTTGTATCATCGGCATTGATTCAGTTGCAACGGCAGTTGCAGTCTCCCCAAGTTTCTTCCCGCAGGAGATTCATAAAAAGCAACCACTTTTTTTCAGTTCATCTAATGTCATGTGTTGCTGGTAAATAGGACATATACTTCCATTACTTTATCTTCCCGAAGGCCATTCCGGCTTGTTGGGCGTATCGGGATATTTCTGCGTCTCCAAACAGACGGACGCACGATGACCGTACACGATACCTTTCTTTCCGGTCAGTGTGCCATCCAGGAAGTTACCGGCATAAATCTGAATGCCCGGTTCGTTGGTATAGACATCAAGCACAATACCCGTTGAGGGAGATTCGAGGGTGGCACACGGGTGGGTGATGTCACCCTTCGTATTGAGTACCCAGTTATGGTCATAGCCCTTGCCGTTCTTCAATTGCTCAAAGTCATTGTCAATGCGGGCGCCAATGGCTGTAGGAGTGCGGAAATCCATATCCGTACCTTCTACGGAAGCTATCTCACCGGTAGTCATGAAGGTACTGTCCACGGGAGTATAGGCATCTGCATCGATGGTAAGCAGATAATCCGAATTGGACTTGGAGGGATCGCCATCCAGATTGAAGTAAGAATGGTTCGTCATATTGACAACAGTGGTACGGTCTGTTTCGGCACTGTAACGAATGTCGATGGCATCGTCATCTGTCAGCGAGAAAGTGACCTTGCAGGTTAGGTTACCCGGGAAGCCCTCCTCTCCGTCTTTCGACAGATAAGTCAGTTCCAGAACCCGGTCACTCAACTGACGGGCATCGAACACTTGATATTGGTATCCCTTCAATCATAAACACTTTATATCTTTCTAAATCAAAATGATTTATCTTATAACAAATTCAAGTAAACTGATTCCATCACCAGTTACTCCTTTGTATTCGGGAAAGCCGATATTCTCAACCGGGCCGCTCCCATCGGAATCAATGTAATCTCTTCTTTAGCGCCTTTCACCGCATCTTCTTCGGGCAATACACCGCAAAGTCCAGTTTCGTCAATCTGCCATTCGGGGATAATCCGCCGGTAGCTTTCACTTCCAAAGGCACATTGGCCACCGTGAACGGGAAGTTATCAGCAGGCCAGGATTTACGGATGACCTTGAAATTTTTCAAAGGTTCTTTCTTATCCAATACCAACGAATAATTCCAGGGGCTATCCGGATAGATTTCAGTAGTAGGCCATTTCTTCGAATCAGCACCTTTCTGCCATTTTGGAATCACCGATAGCCGTTTCACGACTGTCTTTTTCTATATATTTCTCGTCAATCTTCAGAGATAAAGTCAACGGACCATAATCCACACTTACACTGTTCTTATTGACTTGCCACGTACGCATGGACAAAGACATCGGAAGAGTTATTTCTACTTTATCACCATCCGCCCATTCGCGTTCGATACAAAGGTATTTACCGGATACAGGTTTCACACTGATCTTCTTTCCGTTGACACGCACTTCGGCTCCTTCAGTCCATGAAGGAATGCGGAGGTAGAACGGAAAATCGACCTTTTCATCGGTAGAAACGGTGAATTTGATGCCTTCTTCAAAAGGATAGTTAGTCTCTTCGTGAAGGACGATTTCTTTTCCATTACCCACTTTTACCGTAGCTTTACAAGCAGCATAGATGGCGGCAGCAATACCGTTGTCGGGAGTTGCCAATATCAGATGTTCCGAAAAATAAGGCCAGCCTTGTGCATGGTTATGCTGACAGCAACGGCTGCTGAATGGATTCATGGAAAGGAACGGACCACGGTTGTCAATACCCGGATGATGGTTCTTTGAGTCACTGACAGTATGATTCGGACAAGTGATGTAGCGCAAAGCCTTGAAGTCCGGCATCACAGCGGCAGGATAAGAGTTGAAAGCGACCTCCTCGCAATGCTCAGCCCAAAAAGGATCACCGGTCATACGAAGCATTATCTCATCAGACGCCATCTGTTCCACCAGTCCGCAGGTTTCCACTCCTGACGAGGATCGATATATCCCAGACGGGCATTCTCGTCGGCACCGAACATACCGCCCGGAACCTGGCCAAAAAGTGCGACGGATCAAATGATGTACATTATAAGAGGCTTTGAGCATGGCGGAATCTCCGGTCTGCATATAATAAGTGGCAGGTTCGCGGAAACACTGGGCGATGTTCACATTGTGCCAGTTGGGCAGGGAGGTTGATTTTGTCCAGTCGGCTGTGTTGCGGTGAATCTTCTTGGCAAGGTCCAGCAGGAAGGCATCTCCGGTATGGTTATAAAGCCAATAGATACTGATGATGTTGTCACCGCCACGGCTGTTTTCCCAATAGTCTTCCAGAAGTTTATCGTCGGGGACAGTCATCTGCCATTTGAAGTAGTTCGTCATCAGGTCAATAACCCGTTGGTCCTGAGAATACTCATAATAAGATTGCAGACACCAGAGCATAATCATCTGTGCCCACAACTCACGCTTGCCGTTCCGTTCGTTGACAGGACCGGAAGTATCCATCGGGCTGGCAACTGGCAAATACACCTTCAATCCATGTTTTTGTTTCTGCAATCATTTTCGGGTCATTCAGGATATAGGCAAGGTTGCCATAACCTTTCAGCCAGTAAGGTACTTCTTCCCAGCCATGATCACCACCGGTTGTCAGCCAGGCGTTATTATCTTTCTCCAGCCAGGCACTGATTTCTCCCAGATGTCCGGTCAGCCCGTCACGTTGCAGTTCGAGGCAACAGAGAATTTGAAGATACATTGGCTTGTATACTTTTCGCCCGGGCAGTACAGCCGACGGCCATTCCGGTTTGTTCGGGTATCGGATATTTCTGTGTTTCGAGACATACGGAAGCACGTTGGTTGTAAATGTAATGCCTTTCTTTCCTGTCAGTGAACCATCGAGGAAATTACCTGCATATACCTGAATACCCGGTTCGTTAGTATAAACGTCGAGTACGATGCCAGTCTTCGGTGATTTCAAAGAAGCGCATTTACGGGTTACGTCGCCTATTGTGTTCAATACCCAGTTGTGGTCGTAGCCATTGCCATTTTTCAGCTGTACGAAATCATAGTCGTTGATACGTTCGCCTACCGGAGTCGGGGTGCGGAAATCCATCGGAGTTCCTTCTACCGGAACGATCTCGCCAGTTGTCATGAAAGTACTATCCACCGGAGTATAATAGTCCGCATCCACCATCAACAGATGACCGGAATTGTTGCCTGCATCGCCTTCAAGGTTAAAATAAGAGTGGTTGGTCATATTTACAATCGTCGGTTTGTCTGTTTCCGCTTCGTATTGAATATCGATGGCATTATCGTCCGTCAGTTTCATCACTACCTTACAAGTGATGGTTCCCGGAAAACCTTCTTCACCGTCTTCTGCAGGTAAGTCAACTGCAATTCCTGCGGATTCAACAATTCTGCATCAAACACCCGGTATTGGAATCCTTGCGGTCCGCCGTGCAAACAATGACCGTGAATTGCGGGGAAGCTGATATTCTACACCATCCAAGGTGAACTGTCCCTGATTGATACGATTGGCATAACGTCCGATAGTCGCACCGAAATCCGAAGGCTTGCTGATATAGTCCTGAATAGAATCGAAACCGAGAACAACGTCACGCATCTGTCCGTCTTTGTCGGGAACCATCACAGAAACAATGCGTCCACCAAAATTCGTCACACAAACTTCCATGTTGTTCTTGTTACGCAGAGTGAACAAATCAGTCTTCTTTCCATCCACTTCTGTCTGGAATTTACTCTGCAATAAACCGGAATCTGTAGCCTTTTCAGCTTTCGGAGTACAAGCTGCCATTAAAAGGGCGGCAACTGCCCATACACATAACTTTTCATGATACAATTGTTTTTTAATATTAGTTTTCAGCTATTCATATTTAGATGCAGACGACGCGGATAACGCGTTTTTTTCTAATTTTGCATCAGAAAAAGACGCATCATCCGCGTTATCCGCGTTCAATTTACTATGTCAGCATATTACTGTATACTATTCAATAAATCTACCTTTCCTTCATTAACCAGCTTCAAAATCAACTCACCGAAAAGGTATTCTGCCAGGCAAACCATGCACGGGTAAATTTCTTCCGGATTATCCTTATGGAAAGACTCGTGCATAAAGCCGGTTCCGGCTTCTGTATCCATCAACATCTTCACGCAAGTTTTAATCTCTTCATCGTTCTGGCTTGTGAAGGCTTTCATCATAATACTTAGGCCACCATATCGTAACCGATATGCGGTCCGCCGATTCCTTCGCCTGCCTTGCCTTTAAAGAAATAAGTTGTCCTCACTCCACACAAAACGGCGGGTATTCTGATAAATCGGATCGTTCACATTCATCACCCAGATAAGGCATCGCAAAGCAAACTCGGTACATTGGCGTCGTCCATCAGAAGGTGGTTGCCGAAACCGTCTACCTCGAAGGCATAGATTTTACCATATTTCGGGTGGTTGTATACCGCATATTTCTTTAAAGCTGTTTCCACCTCCTGCGCCAAGTCCTTACATTCTTTAGACAAAGCTGTCTTCTTGTTTACCTTCTCCAAAATCTCGGCTGCCTTACGCAGCGAAGATACGGCGAAGAAGTTGGAGGGTATCAGGAATTGAAGCGTAGTAGCATCGTCCGAAGGACGGAAACTGAAACAATCAAACCGACTGGTTTCACCGGTGCTCCCAGACCGTCATTGCTCACAGTATCCAGTGCACGTTCCGTCTTACGTGGAATTTATAAGGACCTACTCCGTCTTTGCGTTGTTGCTCTTTGAATGTTTTCAGTACATTAGTGATTGCCTGAATCCATTCTTCGTCGAATATGCTCGCATCTCCGGTAGTCTTCCAGTAATGATAAGCCAAACGCAACGGATAACACAAGGAATCTATTTCCCATTTACGTTCGTGCAATTCCGGTTTCATGTCTGTAAGGTCACTCATCCAATGACCGTCAGGAATAGCGCCGTCATTAAAAGCATTCGCGTACGGATCGATATTGATACATTTAAACTGACGGAGAATAACACCTGCCAGCATTTCTTTCAGTTCAGGATCTGCATTAGCTAATTGCACATAAGGCCATACCTGCGCACCGGAGTCGCGTAGCCACATGGCGTGAATATCGCCCGTATATACGAACGTATCCGGTTTGCCATCGCTTCCTTTACGGAAATGTACAGTGGTGTCCAGCGTATTCGGGAAACAGTTGGTAAACATCCATGCCAACTTCGCATTCTTCAAAAGTTTCTGTACACGGAGAATCTCCTTCTCTACCGCATTGGAACGGAACAAACGATTGGATATTTCCGGCGGTTATCTTTCTGAATAGCATCCGCCAGACATACATGCATTTCCGTCCATACGGTTGAAGGCTTGTAGCTCCCCGCCACAGAGAAGCATACCTGCCAGCATACCTGCGCTGATATATTTGATCTGTTTCTTCATGATTACTTCTTCTTTTTAAATTCGTTAGAAAGAATAAGGGAAATCGGTCTCTTTGGTACCACGTTGCTGATTGGGTTTCGCATCCATCTTGAAAGAAATGCTAGCGCCATTCAACAAATCCTGATGAGTCAGATAGTTTTGGTATATTCTTTTACCGTTCAATTTCATCGACGAAATGTAACGTTTATCGTCTCCGTTATTCGAGCAGAGATAGTCACCGTCTTTCCGTTTTCCAGATGCAGCTTCATCTCCTTGAAGTAGGGAGTACCCAAAAACATATTCATCCGTACCCGGACATACCGGATAGAATCCCCATTGCCGAGAATACATACCAGGCAGAAGTCTGGCCGTTGTCCTCATCACCGCAATAACCGTCGGGAGCAGGGTATAAAGTTTGTCCATCACTTCACGAATCCAATGTTGCGCTTTCAGGGTTGTCCGGAATAGTTGTACATATAAAGCATGTGCTGAATCGGTTGGTTACCATGTGCATAGTTGCCCATGTTCATAATCTGCATTTCACGGATTTCATGAATAACGGCTCTATAATAACTTTCATCGAAAATCGGAGGAAGAATAAATACAGAGTCCATCATCTGGTTGAATCGTCTTTTCCACCCATCAAGGTCAATCAATCCTTGAGGATCGTGGAATACCGACCAAGTATAGTGCCAGCTATTTCCTTCCGTAAAAGGCGTCCCCCATTTCAGCGGAGAGAAAGGAGATTGGAATGTACCATCTTCGTTGCGTCCACGCATTAACTTAGATTCTTATCGAAAAGATTCTTGTAGTTCATGGCACGTTTTGCGAAAAGATTAATCTCTTTTTCGGACGTTTAAGCCTTTAGCCAGTTGGTAGATACACCAGTCATTATGCATATTCCAGTGTACGGGCTGCATTCATTAATACCCACATTATAAGGCACATATCCCAGTTTTATTATAATATTCATATCCCAATCGTCCGGTAGAATGATATTCGGATGCACTGCATTCGTTCCGTGTTCACGGCTTCCCACAATGTTTTTATATCGTATCCTTTCAATCCTTTCATGTAAGCATCCACTAAGACAGAAGCAGGTTGTTACCAACCATACAGCCTCTGTGCCCCGGACTTGCCCATTCCGGGAAGAAACCGCTCTCTTTATAGTGTATTGATCAGACCTTCCTTTCCTTGTTGATGACGGGTACATTAGGTTCAATAACGGAATAGGCAACGGAAAGTATCCCAAAGCCTGTGTCGGTATACATATACCCCGGTAACACTTGCCCATTATAAGGACTGTGGTGAACCGTCTCCGGCAGCATCTATCTCGTAGAAACTTCTGGGAACAATAGTGAACGATACAGGCAGGAGTAGAATGTACGCAAAATGGTCGATATCATCGTCTTTCACTTCGATGCCGTCCCAGTACATCGTTCCTATCTTTCCTTTTCGCTGCAATCTGTTCAACATTGTCCGTACCCAGCTCTTTTCAGGTTCAGTTCCGCCTGTTCAGGGCTGATAAAGAGGAAGCTACACGCACATTTACCTGTTCGCCCTTGCGGGTTTGAAACCGATAAGTGCGGCATGATTGTCTGTCGTCTTCCAGTTTGTTGGTGTCAATCACCACTGGCTACGGCAGCCGTATAAGTAAACGGTTTGTCAAATACCAGTACAAGTAGTTTTTAAAGTTTTCAGGAACACCACCGCTGTTTTTAGTGGTGTAACCGATAATCTTGTTCTCCGAAGGATTACTTTCACAAACGAACCTTTAGTGCCTGGAAGCCTCTTTGATTCGGTTCGTCTGTAAATACCAGTCGGACATCGGAACACGGTTAGGTGTAACGTTCATAAACAGATATACGGGTTCGATAAATTTCAAAGGTAGCTTTGTCATTTGCCAATGTAGCTGTCCACATGATCCAGTCGGTCTTTGTGTATGTTTCACGGTTATCCAACGGAAGACCATATTTATTTTGCTTCGAAAGATAGTAAGCTATTTCCGTTTCTGCAACATTTTTAGGAAGATTTGCAGATTCAACAGTTTATCCCACACCAAGTTATACTTCTGGCTCCATGTTCCCGGTTTGTCAAATGTGAGACGATAGTGGTCACCATCATCAGCCATTTTCACCCATTCGGCAGCCATTTCTTCTGTGTGTACTTTTCAGCCACGTCTTTGTCTGCATATCTGCCAGATAACCGTATGAAGCAACACCCATGATTGCTTTGATAGAAAGGTTGGCATTGTGTGCAAAGTGACCTGCAAAGTCATCGGTACAAAGTTGGTTGGCCGGATCAAGTCCGTTCTCTACCAGATAGTCTGTCCACGTAGTCAGGGTTTCCCAGTGTTTCTGTGCGTAATCTGCATTACCTTACCTTGGCAATGGCAGCAGCCAACACTACCATATTACCCGATTCTTCTACCGGCATATCACCGCCATAAGTCTGGCCGTTAGCCAATGGATAAGTACCGACATCATGTGCAGCAAATGGTTTCGCCCATTTTCCGCTTTCGCTATAATAGAAGATATGGTTCATGGTAGCTTTCACCAATTCCGGATTGTAGTATAAAAGCAACGGAGCTCCCGGATAAGTCAGGTCGACTGTTCCGATGGAACCATTACTGAAGTTCTCCTTAGAAAGGAATACCAAGTCACCGTTCGAGCCTGTACCAGTTTATGTGCAGCCAAGGCCTGACGATAAGCCAATGCACAAAGTTCGGCATATTTACGTCCACCGGCAGCAGTAGCTTCTTCCATCAGTTTGTCGAAAGCAGCTGTTCTTCATTTGTGTCTTGTATTCTTCTCTGCTTTCTGGACCAGAAACACCAGCCATTGCCCCTCACGATTCCAGTATCGCAGGTTATCACCTGCAAAGTGTTGGATAGAATAAATATCATCATACCCGATCAACAGGATGGCCATCAGCTTTTTGTGTTTTGCCCAATGAACGTACCAAAGCCAGTTTTTATCATAACCGTTTGTGGTGGTGGAGCTTCCAGTTTATTGGCTGAAGTTCTTGCAGTGCTCCTCTGCCGTCACCGATTGCAGATGTGCTGTTTTCCTTTTCAGCTGCCAGATAGAAATGTCCCCAGTCGATACGAACATCATCACCCCTTTTTTCTTCAGAATCTCCTGATTGCGGCTTCCGGTACGAAGGAATAAATCGCCGTCAGTAAAGCTGTCGGCAACAGATTCCTGGTGAGATTGGTCGATTGCCCATTGCGGAGATGCTTCGAAATACAATTCTACCTGATGTTTCTTTCCGTCATTGGAGGCTACTTCATAAGAAATATAGTTGACAGGACGACAACAAGTCCAGATTATCCATGAACAGGAGCGGTAAATGTCAGTTTTCAAATCTACTGACCGCAAGTAAATGTATAATAAGTCTGCATAGGTTGTACGTCTACAGAAGTTTGTTGTGCTGTTTGATGGAAAGAACGGTAACCGTCCATTCTACCAGCAATCCGAAATAACAGTCCGTTCCTACCCGGTTATGACAATAGCCTGCAATCAGATTCTCACCCGGTTTCAAAGAAGCTACTACTTCTTCCGACAGTTTCACGTTCGTTCTTTTTACAAGCATTACCTGTATCTACCACTTTGATGCCGTTGATATAAATAATAGCATCATCGTCATGAGAGAATTCAGATATACATTCTTTCCGTCAAGTCCTCCTGAATATCAGCTACCCGGCGTACCCAGATAAATTCTTCACCCCATTGGGTTTTGGCTGTATGTTCATTCTCCATAGTTCCGAGCAGCTTCGCCTTCTTTCCAGGCTTTATCATTGAATCCGGCATTCTGCCATCCGTCAGCAGGCTGTTGGAGTGGTATACTTTCCTGTCCAGCTACCTTGTTCGGATGTCTTTACCAAGGACGTAGTTCCAGTTCTTCCGTTCCCATGAAACGGTAGGTTTGTCCGTCTACTTTTGCAACACCAAGTGAAAAAATACTTGCCTGTCCAATGTTTACAGGACTTATCGTATAGATTGTCCGTAGTGAGACGCATCTGCACTGAGTATAAGGATCAATTGTCACCAGCGGGTATGCCGGAGCACGTAATTCCATTCTTCTCGTGCTGTTCTGCCTGGGTCTCACAACTGGCTACAAAATACAGAAAGCTGTTCCCAGTAACAGCATCATCAGTTGTTCGTTTCATAATTTAAATCACCTGTTGTTTAATCTATTTTACGCACCGAATTCCGTCGTTTCTATTTATTTCTTAGCCGGAAACAAAAGCATCAATGCCGGTATACCGGAAGCAGAATAACTGTCGATTTCCGCACCTTCCGGCAACTTTTTATAGTATTCTGCCTCCTTACGTTCCGTGTCTTATCTCTGTTTGCCCAACCTGTTTTTGATGGTACGTTTGGAACGGAGATATGGTTTGTCCGCAATCATACACCAACCATGCCATGTATTCCGCAAAGATGGCAGTATAGATCTGTTCAATACCACCTTCGAAAGGTAGCGTCTGATAATCCGCCGTTTGTCGGTCGATTCTTTTCTATTTTCAGGCACATTATTGTAGAGGGTTAATGCTGCAACAACTGTCGGAAAGTTGATACATGCCATCTTTCCATCACCGAATTTATTCGGTTTCGATTTTGAATGGGTTGCCATTGCCAGAACATACCTCCGTTTTCTTTGTCATACGAACCTATATCACCCACTTTTTCCGAGCCATACCATACCCGTTTGAAACTGCTTCCGAGTTTCAGATATTCATCCACTCCAAAGTTCAGCCGCGTGCCAGACTGATAGTCCACCACATGATGTCATCGTAGATGAACCAACCGGTATTTTCGTTGTTATCATCAAAATCAAACTGACAATATTGCGCTTTGTTCCCTGAATATTTTCTCGCAGAGTGTTTTATAATAACTTGTCTTCTTTCTGTCTTTCTGTGCCTTTGCCAGTTTATAGGCATTCATCGCCATATCCCAATAAATAGGCTGACACCAGATAGCCGCTGCTCCATTGCCACGGTCAACAGCACTCGGATAG